>Ga0316192_10000394_pt1 | contig 31877 bp, 30 predicted proteins | sample MerIslwburrow_MG_FD_204931 | JGI IMG/M metagenome (GOLD analysis project Ga0316192, IMG submission 204931) | Coastal sediment microbial communities from Maine, United States - Merrow Island worm burrow | ecosystem: Environmental > Aquatic > Marine > Coastal > Sediment | place: USA: Maine...
TCGAGGCCATGATCGCCGTTGCCGTTGCCGTTGCCGTTGCCGTTGCCGTTGCTCCCGTTGGTTACCAGGTGACGACTTCTGGCTGCTGGAGCCATGGCGGCGGGATCGGGCTCGCGGGCCATGACCTGCTCCGTCCGGACCGCGGTTAGAAGGTCCTCGTCGTCGCCCCGGCCTCGGCGCTCTCGTCCTGCAGCAGGGGTGATGCCATCGGTTTGCACCCTGCTTCTGATCAGCCCGAGCGGCAGCAGCAGGAGGGCCAGGGAGACAACGATCTGCTCTCCAGTGGCCAACAGGATGCGCAGGTCGAGGGCCAGATTCCAGTTTTCGACATAGTGGAGATCGAGGCGGCGGTAGGCATTGAAGGCGGCGTTGGAACGGGCCTCGACCTGCCACAGACCGGTGATTCCTGGTCGAACCTCGAAGCGGTCCCGCAGCTCGTCGTCGAAGGCCGCTTCTTCCTCGGGCAGGGCCGGCCGGGGGCCGACCAGACTCATCTCGCCTCGGAGAACGTTCAGAAGCTGGGGTAGCTCATCGATGGAACTCTCCCGGATGAACCGGCCGACCCGGGTGATCCGGGGATCGTCCGAGATCTTGAACAGGGGGCCCGTGCGCTCGTTCTTCTTACGCATGGACTGCTTCTGCGCCTCGGCGTCGGTCACCATGGAGCGGAACTTGTACATGGAAAAGAACTCGCCGTCCCGGCCGGCCCTGGGCGCGGTGTAGAAAAGCGGTCCTCGGTCTTCGATCCAGATCAGCAGCGCCGTCAGGATCATGATTGGTGAGGCCAGGACCAGAACCACGGTGGCACCGACCAGGTCGATCACCCGCTTCAGCCTGCGGTGGTGGCGGTGTATCGAGTTGCGTTCCATGACGACCAGTGGCTCATGGGCCAACGACCGGACATCGAAACGACCCTCGCCCATCCGGCTGATACCGGTACTGATGTGGACGTCGTGTCCCGCCTGGAACAATTCCTTGGAGATGGAGCGGAACTGATCACCTCGAAACCCCGTTGCGGTAACGATTGCGCCGGAAGCTCCCTGCTGGTGCATCAGTTCGATCATGCGCTCGGTCGGACCGATCCAGAGGTCGAGCAGCCCGTTCTTCTCCGCCACCGACAGGTTGCCGATCACGCCTGCCACCACGAACTGCGACTCGGGGTGGTCAGCGATGAGTTCAGCCAGTTCGCGGGCCTCGTCGCCGGTGCCAACGATGACGATGCTTTCGGGCATGGCCGCGCCGGGGATCTCCGCCATCAGGGCCCGGGCCATGCCCCGCACCAGCATCCGGCCTGCGAAGACCAGAAACCACCCCAGAACGATCTCCCAGGCACCGATATGCCAGTCGAGGAAGGCGGCCGCGACGGCAACGGCGGAGGCGCCGGCCAGGGCTGAGGTGAAGACCCTCGAGATCTCCTCGGTGCGGGGCAGTGTCGGTCGCCCGGCGTAGAGGCCCCTGCGCTGCATGATGACCAACGTCGTCAACAGGGCGATAACGGCCATGACCAGGGATCGGTTGTTGGAGCGCTTGAATTCGTCGGTGATGTTGGTCAGGACCAACGCCGTGGTCCAACCGGTGGCCACGACCGTGGCGTCAACCAGAGCCTGGCTGACACGTGGATTCAGTACTCGGGTCAAGGCGCTCCTCGATCAAATGACCAGCGGCCCCTGGCATGGTAAGTCCGGGTCAACCATCTGTTCTATCACCCAGGCGCCGCCAATCTTGCTGTTGCCTGTGGTTCGGGGTGAGGTTGCTCATGGCATGCCGTACACGTTTGGCCACCCCCGCAGCTGTTGGCGAGGATCTACCAATTCGGTTGTTGATGGCCGGTGTTCCGGCCCTCGGGAGTTCCCCGCTCAGTCGTGAAGGGTTTGGTGGGATCGTCGGAGATCATGGCAGCCGGCTCAACGGTTGCCTCGTCGCGCACCTCGAGTACCTGCTTGCGGCGTCGGCTTCGCCTTTCGTCCGGCGCGTAGCCGTATGCCGTCGACGACGATCGAAGACCCATCACACAAACGCCGATGACGTCGGCCCCCACGCCTTTGAGGTCGTCAAGGGTGTTGATCAGCTGATCACGGGTGGTGGAACCGGCCTTCACCACCACGATCACGGCGTCGACTTGACGGCCGATTGAAGCGGCGTCGGATACCGGCAGGACCGGGGGCGCGTCGAGAACCACGAGATCGGCCTCGGCCTCGATCTTCTTGATCAGCGATGAGAAGGCGGGAGAGGCGACAAAATCCGCAGGGCTTGGAGGCTGGGTGCCTGCGGGCAGAACGATGAGATTTCGGCTGCCGTGCTCGTCGACCCGCAGGGCCAGTTGGGGCAGGGGTATCCCGGTCAATAGATTGTCGGACAAACCGGGGAACGCCGAGCAGTCGAAGACCTTATGCACCCGGGGGTGACGGAAGTCAACATCGACCAGGGCCACCCGGTGATCGACCGCGCTCATGGCCCACGCCAGATTGACAGCCAGGGTCGTTTTGCCTTCGGACTGGTTGGGGCTGGTGATCAGCAGGGAATTGATCTCCCGCCCCAGCAGGGCGAACTCCACCGCCGTCCTGGTCTTCTGGTAGGCCTCGGCCATCGGCGTACCGGTGTAGCGCATGGTGGCCAGGGCCAACTCGGACTCGGGAATGGAGCGACCAGGCAGGGGGATACCGCCAAGCACGGGAACACCCAGCGAGGCGACATCGTCGGTGGTCTTAATGGTGCGATCGAGGTTGTCGACAATCAGGGCCACCACGGCCCCCAGAATCAGACCCACGATGGTGGCCAGAACCAGGGTGCGGGCCGGCGAGCTGTTGGTGGCCGACTGGGGTGGGGCCGCAACCTGGACGATGCTGGCGGTGCCTGTGCCTGCCAACCGGCTGCTCAACTGCAGGTTGGTGATGTCAACGGCCAGTGACGACGCCTGGGAGTCGAGGATCTCAAACTCCAGACTGAGATCGGCGGCCATGCGGTCGCGACTGCGCTGAAGTGCTGCCTGGCTCGCCTCGTCAGCGGCGGCCGCAATCTGATCGTCGATCCTGTCAAGGGGTTGCTGCAGTGTCTGGCGTTCGGCCCGCAGCGAGGTCAGGTCGGTCTTGAAGTCCTCGATGGCGGCCTCGATACTGTCGGTGGCCTGCTTGCGTTTTGTCTCAACGTAGACCTCGGCCCAGGTGTTGGCGTGGAGCGCGGCGTTGTCGGCGGTTGCGGCCACTGAGGTGAACGTCAGGGCGTCGGAGTTCTCCGCAGGTTCGATGGCAACGTCCGGTATAAGGCCAAGTTGTTCCTCGACGTTGTCCGTCACGGCATCACTGACCGCCAAGTTGACCTCGTTCGACAACTCGCGGATGGCGGCATAGGCGTTGTTGGAGTTGCCGGTCCGAATCGCCTCCTGGGCCGCTGAATTGCCCAAGGCCACCTGGGCCGTAGCCGTATAGCTGGGAGTGCTGAACGCCGTGATGGCAACGGCCCCACTCAGTACGGCTGCAGTGCTGAGGAGCACCCAGACCCAGCGGCGACGCAGGATGGTCAGGTAGTCGGTGAGCTGGAGCTCCTCTTCGACTCTGGCGTCACCGGTCATGAAGCCCTGAAGGGGACGCTTGGGGTAGGGGAGTAGTCCATCTGACTACCTCGTTCTCGGTCTCGGCGGGGGGGGAACAGCACCTGGGTCCTGATTCGACCATTGGTGCTGGTTGTCGACGGCAGAACCAGCTGCCGATGGTGGGACCAGCGTATTGTCACCGCCCACTGCATGTCGGGCATGGTTGACATTCTCCTTGCCTGATGGGTGGATTCCTCCTTGCCTGATGGGTGGATTCACTTGGCCTTGACGCTGCCCCGCGGCCGGTGGGCCGTGCGATCTGCTTCGTGAGTGGTTGATTTGATCGGTAGAGCTGAGTCAGGTCGCTAGCCTCATAATCTCGCCCCCGGGGCGCAGCCCTGGTGGCGCGTCGGACCAAGGAAGAGGCTGAGTCTCAGGTGGAGATCGCAATCATTACCGGATCGGGTGGGCTCATCGGTGCCCAGGCCGTTCGCTTTTTTGCTGCCGAGTACGATCTGGTGATCGGGATCGATAATGACCTTCGGGCCTATTTCTTCGGAGATGAGGCCTCAACGTCATGGGCGGTCGACGAACATCGCCAGGTGCTGGCCAACTATCGGCACGAAGCGCTCGACATCCGCGATCGGAACGCCATGGATGAGCTCTTCTCCACCCATGGAACCGATATCTCCCTCGTGGTTCATACCGCGGCGCAGCCGTCACACGACTGGGCGGCCAAGGAGCCGTTCACTGATTTTGACGTCAATGCCGTCGGCACGCTGAACCTGCTCGAAGCCACCCGGCAGCACGCTCCCGATGCCGTATTCATCTTCACCTCGACCAACAAGGTCTACGGCGACACACCAAACCGGCTGCCCCTCGTTGAGCAGGAGAAGCGGTGGGAGCTCGACCCCGCACACCCCTGGCACGAACACGGCATTCCCGAGGACATGACCCTCGACAATTCCGTGCACAGCCTGTTCGGAGCCTCGAAGGTAGCCGCTGATGTGATGTGCCAGGAGTACGGGCGCTATTTCGGCATGAAGACCGCCACCTTCCGCGGGGGCTGCCTGACCGGTCCTGGGCATTCCGGAGCCCAACTGCACGGATTCCTCGCGTACCTCATGAAGTGCACGGCCAGTGGTGAGCCCTACACCGTCTTTGGCTACAAGGGGAAACAGGTCAGGGACAACATTCACGCCGATGATCTGGTGGCCGCCTTCGACGCCTTCCGTCGGGATCCCCGTCCGGGGCAGGCCTACAACATCGGCGGAGGGCGCGAGGCCAATTGCTCGATGCTGGAAGCGATCGAGGTCGCCCAGGAGATCACCGGCAGGGAACTGCGCTGGGAGTACAGCGAGGACAACCGCATCGGCGACCACATGTGGTGGATCTCCGATATCCGCAAGTTCAAGGATCACTTTCCTTCGTTCAAACTCCAGTACGACATCAAGGGCATCCTCAACGACATCTACAACCACGGGGTCGAGCGGTGGGACATCAACTAGGCGACAAGGTCGACCTGTTCGGTGTTGGTTTGACGGTCACCACCTACAACGACGCCACCGAACGAATCCTCGACGCCGCCCGGTCCCGGCGCTCCTACGCCGTTTCCGCCCTGGCTGTCCACGGCTTGATGGAAGCGGTTGACGACGCCGACTTCTGTCAGTTGGTGAACGAGATCGACCTCGTCACGCCGGACGGGCAACCGGTGCGGTGGGCCATGAACGCCCTCCACGACACCAACCTCGAAGACCGGGTCTACGGCCCCGATCTCACCTGGTCGGTCATCGAGGCGGCGGCCGCTGAGGGAATCGGGATCTACCTCTACGGCTCGACCGAGCCGACCTGCGACGGTTTTGTGGCCGAGATCAAGCGTCGGTGGCCCGATGCGGTCCTCTCCGACGTGCAGCCCGACCGTTTTCGTGACGCCACCGCCGAGGAGGACGAGGCCGACATCGAGCGCATCAACGCTTCCGGCGCTGGTGTGGTGCTGGTCGGCCGGGGCTGCCCGCGCCAGGAGCGTTGGGTGGCAACCCACCGCGGTTCGGTCAACGCCGCCATGCTGGCCGTTGGTGCGGCCTTTGACTACGGGGCCGGGACGTTGGCCATACCCCCAGGGTGGATGCAGCGCTTGGGCCTGCAGTGGCTGTTCCGCCTGGTTCAGGAGCCCGGGCGGCTATGGCGCCGCTATCTGATCACCAACAGCAAGTTCCTGTTCAACTTCGCGCTGACCTACGTGCGGCGACGCCTCGTCCGACGAGGTCAGCGTGGCTAGGTTCCCGTGGACACGATGCCAAACGTAACCTTCGCCATGGAGTGGGTGCCCCAGTACCGGGTGCCCTTCTATGCCGCCCTGCGCCAACGCCTGGCCGACAACGGTGTCGAGATGCAACTGATCCACGGCGACCCACCGGCCAACCGGAAGGGCCGACGTGATCATCAGTCGTTGCCCTGGGCCCAGGTGGTGCCCAATCGCTTTTTCACCGTTGCTGGCCTGGGGCTGACCTGGCAGCCGGTGTGGCGTCGGTTGAAGCAGAGCGAGCTGATCGTGCTGCAGCAGGAAACCGGACTGTTGATCAACTACCCGGCCCTTATGCGATCGAAGCTGGGCGGCACGCCCGTCGCCCTGTGGGGCCACGGCCACAACTTCAACCCGGAAGACGCCAGCGCACCTGCGGAGTGGGTCAAGTCCAAGGTGACCCGGTTGGCCGATTGGATCTTCGCCTACACCGAGACCTCGGCCGAGGTCTTTCGCTCCCTCGGGATCGACGACGCCCGGATCACGGTTGTCCAGAACTCGATGGAGGCCGCTGCCCCTCAACCCGATGCCGGCCCGGTGTCGGACGAGGTGGCGCAGCTGGTCAGCGACGTCGCCGGGCGAAGTTCACGGGTCGGGTGGATTGTGTCGGCGCTTGATCGTTGGAAACGGGTGCCGTTTCTGTTGGAGGTTCTCGACGCCACCCGGGCCAGGGTCGAGAACTTCGAGTTCTTTGCCCTCGGCGCCGGGGCGGAGGCCGAGATCCTGGCCGAAGCGGCCCGCACCCGACCCTGGCTGCATGTGGTTGGCCCGGTGTTCGGCGCCGACAAGGCAGCCATCGGGGCCCTGGCGGAAGTGACCATCCAGCCGGGGCTGGTTGGACTGCACGTTATCGACACCTTCGCCACCGCCACCCCCATGATCACCGCCGACATCTCCTATCACAGTCATGAGGCGAGCTACCTGGAGCCGGAGATCAACGCGGTCGTCCTCCCGGCCAAGGCCAGCGCCGAGGACTTCGCCGCTAGCGTGGCCGAGGTGTTCGAAGATGACACCCGCCTTGCTTCGCTGCGACAGCACTGTCGGGCTTCGGCCGAGGTCTACACCCTGGAGGCCATGGTCGAGCGGTTCGCCCAGGGTGTGATCTCAGCCCTGGCCCTGCGTTGATCGATCGGACGACCTCCTGATGGCGATGACGGGAATCAGGGAGCGACTGGGCTCCATTGGGCCGGAGGGTTTGGCCCGGCGCGCCGGCTGGGCCGGTGCGGTCGAGGTGTTGCAGCTGATCAGCTCGTTGCTGGTCTTCTTTGTTCTGGCCAGCCTGTTGACCACCGCAGACTACGGTCGATTGGGGGTCGTGCTCGGGCTCGCCCTCCCCACCGCAGGGCTCACCAGCTTCGGATCGCATGTCCTGCTGATCAAGCGGGTTTCCCAGGGCGAGGCTCTGGGACGCGCCTGGCCCCGGGCCACGTCAATCGGCATCCTGGGTCCGGTCTTCGGCTCACTGCTGCTCATCGCCGCCGTGCACCCGCTGTACTTCGCCGACAAGATCGATCGATGGGTGTTCATCCTGCTCGTCGTGGCCAACGTCAATTTCTTCTGGCTGGGGGAGTTGGCCGTTTTTGTCGGCAACAGCACCCGCAAACTCAAAGAAGCAGCCCAGATCCGCTTCATGATCGTGTCCTGTCGGATCCTCGGTCTCGGCTGGTTCGCCCTGTTCGGCCAAGGTGAACTGCTCCGCTGGGCCGTGGCCAGTTTCACCTCGTTCGCCCTGGCTGCGGTGCTGGCCGTTGGCTTCATCTGGCGGGTCTTCGGTGCCTACCCCAGCCTGCGCCGCGGCCGGCTGAGCGATGTCAGCGAAGGGCTACCGTTTTCGGTCAACGCCGTATCCGAGGGTCTGGTCGATGCCTCGGATCGCCCCTTGCTAGGCCACTACGGGAAGCTTGACGATGTTGGCATCTACACCCTGGCCGGGAGGGTGGCCCAGATGGGCTACCTACCCCTGCGGGCGCTGATGCGGGCCAGCGACGCCGACCTGTTCCAGGCGGGCAAGCGGGGCACGGCGGCGGCATTCAGCGTCACCCGGTCGCTGATGCTTCCCTCGGTTGGCTTTGGGGTTGTTGTCGGCGGAGGCATGTTGATTCTTGCCCCCATCGTGCCCTACCTGGTTGGGTCCAAGTACGATGAAGCCGTACTGGCCATCCGTCTCCTGTCGGCGCTGCCCCTGATTCGTGGCCTGCAATGGTTGATCGGCAACACCCTGAGCGCATCGGATCATCAGATGGCCCGGGTGAAGGCCACGTGGACCGCAGCGCTGCTCAACCTGGGGTTGAATTTGATCCTGCTGCCCACCGGCACCTGGCGCACGGCGGTGTTCACCACCCTGGTGAGCGAGGTGTACCTTACGGGCGCCTTGGCGTTGACCACGCTGTACTGGGCTCGCCGGGAGGCTGTGGCCGGCCCTTGACACCCAGCCCACCCTGTTCTCGGGGCGCGCTGACCTCGGGGTGATCACAGCGAGCCTGGGAAGTGGCCGTGGCCCGGGCCTGGGCCCTCAGGGGAACAGGACCGGGTCGTCGGGGAGGAAGCCGTCGTCCCTGACTCCCCGCTTGGCCGCCGCATTCGCCTCGGTCGCTGCTCTAAGGTCGTTCGACAGTCCCAGTTGATCACGGTGCTTCAGGTGGAGTGACACCGACAGCACGGCAACAACAAACATTGTCCAGCCAAGCCGGTTGGACGACATGCCCGACTCCGTGATCGACACCAGCATCGTCGTGGTCAGGAACACAATGGGCCACAGACCGACCGAGCCGGGCACGATGGCCACGATCTTGATGGCACGGGCCACGGCGCGGAAGTAGACGACGGTGAACAACACGACACCGAGCAGACCGATCTCCAACCAGATCTGCAGTAGTGCGTTGTGGGCGTGGTTGGGGTCCCATCGGTTCTGGATCCAGATCTCATGCACCGGGCTGAAAAACCCGCCAAAGGCCGCCTTGTAGCCATATCCGAGCCAAACCCGCTCCAGGGCCACCGGCCACAGGCTCTGCCAGAGAGGGATACGTCCGGTGAGGGAGACGTCCTTGTCCAGCCACCCGGCCAACAACCCAACATTGGCCGTGGCGAACGCTGCGGTGAAAAAAGCGCTACCGCCGATGCTGACGGCAACGGCCCCCCGAAGGGTCTTGCGGCTACGGAAGAGGTGGTACACGGCGATCAGGAAGGTTGGCACCACGCCCGCCACCAGCATCGTCTTCGACTGGGAGCCGATGAGTAGGCCGAGGTGCATCAACGCACCGATGACGGCGATCAGGCGGCCCGAACGGTAGGCCCAGCCGGCGATGAGCAGGTTGGGGATGGCCAGCGCCGAGATGAAGCCCAGGGCGTTCTTCTGGGGGAAGACTCCGGTGTAGGCGCCGATGCTGTCGATGGCGAACTGGGGGAAGGCGACGATGAAGGCGATGTTCAGCACCGCACTTATCAGAAACATCACCGCCAGCAGGCGGATGATCTGGTCAAGGGAGAAGCGCAGCACGAGGTAGGCGCCGAAGATGGTCACCGCCAAGAACAGCACGCCTTGTTTGATCGTCTCCTGCGGGTTGGACGACCAGAACACCGACAAGAAAATGGTGCCTGCGAACATGAACAGGGCCGCCTCCAGCTTGAACATGACGATCAGGCGGTCGATGCCACCGGCAATGCGGGCGAAGGCGATCCCGGCCAGGCCGAGTTGTAGGAGCACCGCCGCGGGGTTCGACGAGTTGAGCAGCAGGTCGGCTCGGGTGGTGAACCAGACGTTTGGCGTCTGGTGCATGAAGATGAACGTGGTCAGTACGACGAGTCCACGCTCGGTGAAGCCGGGCTGGGGCAGCGTTACCGCCTGCCTCACCGCCCCGACGGCCGGGCTTCTGGCCGGCAGGGTCAAGGTCATCAGGCGCCGCCGCTCTCGGTGCGGTAATAGGCGTATTTGTCGCGCCGGAACAGACCGCCTCGCTCAAATCGTTGACGGTTCATGACCGCTCCCAGGAGCTTCGAGCCGCTCCGTTCCAGATCAGCGCGGACCTGGAGCAGGTCGGCGGTCTCGGTGCGTTCGGTGTCAACCACCACGATCACGCCGTCGACGTAGCGGGCGGCGGAGACGGCATCGGCGGTGCTGAGCACCGGTGGCGTGTCGATCACGACGTACTCGACGTCCTCGCGTTCGAGTTCCTTGATCATCTGTTCGAAGCGGTCGGAGTTCAACAGCTCACCGGGGTTGCTCGGCGTCGTTCCCGCCCGGATGAGCCAGAGATTCTCGATTCCGGGGACCTTCTCGGCGTTGAGTTCGGCCGTGGCCGCCAGGTACTCCGAAAGTCCCGGGCGGGGGCCCTCCATGGCAAACAGCCGCTCCAGGGTCGGGCGCCGCAGGTCGGCCGAGACCAACACGCAGCGCGAGCCGTTCTGGGCCAGGGCGATCGAGAGATTGGCGGCGGTGAGGCTCTTACCCTCCGCCGGGGACGAACTGGTCACGATGACCGAACTGACACCAGTGGATGAGTTGAGGAACTGCACCGAGCTGCGCAGGCGCCGAAACGCCTCCCGTGCGGCGGCGATCCGGGCCGCACCCCCGGTTGACAACATGATCAGGCTGCCCGGACCGGCCCGATGGCCGATCCCCAGGGTCGGGATGGCGCCCATGACCGTCGCCCCCAGGGCCAGGGCCACATCTTCGGAGTCGCGGGCAGTGGTGTCGAGCCGTTCCAGCAGGAAGGCGATGACCACACCGAACAATCCACCCATGAAGAGCCCGCCGACCAGGAGCAGATTGCTGCCCAGCCCGTCAGGGCCCCCTGGCGGGGTGGCCGTTCGCAACGTATTGGCCGCGGGGGAACGGGTTGCGAGCGTGGTCCTGGAGTTGCTGATGGAAGTGTTGAGGGTGCGGATACTGGCGTTGATGGCGGCCAACTCCGACCTCAGGGTGCTGAGGTTGCCGTCGATGGCGTCGATCTGGCCGGTGCGGGAGGGGCTGGCCGGGTCACGCACCACCGCGGCCCGCTGGCTTTCGAGGGTCGAGATTTGTTCTGAGATGGGCTTCACCTCCTCCTGGAGAGCGAGGATCCGCGCTTCCGCGGTGCTGATGGTTGAGTTGTAGAAACCAGCCGCCTCCGTCTCCCGGAGGTTGACGTAGTTGGTGGCGAAGGAGTTGGCGGCAACGGCGGCCCTCTCCCGGTCGAGTGAGGTGTAGGACACCGACATGACATCGGAGTCGGGCCGGAACTTGACGTCGAGGTTGCTCAGTAGGTCTTGGGCCGAGCTGCCCAGGTCCATCTCGACGATCACCAGTTGGGCGGTGCCATCGGAGGCCAGGATCTCGCGTTCCTTCTCCAGATTGGGGGGCACGAGACGATTATCGATCGACTTGACCGGGGTCGGTGCCACCTCGACGGTTGCGGTCGCGGTGTAGGTTGGGGCGCGCGACGATGTGAACAAGAAGGCGGCAGCAACACCGAACAGGGTGACGGCAATAACCACCCACTTGTGCCGTTGGACAGCGCGGAGGTAGTCCTCCAGGCGTGCGGCATCGGGCGCGTTCGTTGCGCTTTGGTACATCATGAGAACGACCCCTCAGTACGAGCAGGTTGCGGTTGCGGCGGGACAGGAGATGGTACCCCAGTGATCAAGGGCTCGGGTCGCTTCCTCGTCGGGGCGCCGATAGGCGCTCGTTCGGTCACGTCTTGTCGGCAGCGTTGCCGTAGGTGCTGGTTGTGTGGTTCGCCAGGCCCTGGAAGGCGCCGATACCACGAGAGGCGACCACCAGACCCTTCACTGCTCGCCCCGAGTGTAGGGTCCCCAAGCCAGCGAGAACAGTCGCCATGCCCTGCAGGAGGCGGAAGCTGCCACGGGAGGCGATGAGGAGTCGGTGGCGCAGGCCGTGACCCAGGCCCTGGTACTGTTGCTGGAGCAGTTCTGCCCTGACCCAGTTGGCCGTCGACACCCTTTCCCGCTTCGACACCCAACGAATGGTCGTTCTCTCAGGCCCGACCTGCTCTGTCACGGGGGCACCATGGCACCAGCGGAGGGTCAGGCCGAGGCGTTCGGCCTCACGGGAGAAGGCGACGTCCTCGCCGCCGGTAGTTCCGAAGCGGGGATCGAAGCGCAGGCCGAGTTCGTTGACGCTGGTGAGGTCGATGGCCAGGTTTCCCGAGCGGAGCCAGTGTTGACGGGCACCGTCCATGGGCTCGGCCCGATCGAACAACCCGGTCGCAGCCCAGGTCGGGGGTTGGTGGGAGAATACAGTCCTGACCGGGCCGCCGACCAGGTTGGCGTCGGTCCTCATCATCATCTCGATCAGGCCATCGGGCCACTGTGGGCCGGCCGTCTCGTCGTCGTCCATGAAGACCAGGATGTCCGTTGTTGCCTCATCGAGGGCCCGATTGCGTGCGGCTGACAGCCCGGGCGCCGGTTCGTGGACGTAGCGCAGGGGGAGGGCGAAGTTGTTGTCGGCCAGCTGCTCGACGGCGGGGTGGGCGCTGGGCCGGTCGTCGTTGTCGACCACCAGCAGCTCCTTGAGGTGCCAGGAACGGTCAGATCGGCGATCCGAATCGATCCGATCCTCAATGCTCCGCAAGGCGGTCACGAGCAGTTCGGGCCGACGGTAGGTGAGAACGCTCACCGTCACCGAGAGCGTCGACGGTGGCACCGTTTCGGATGTCTGTTCAGATACACCAATGGTCAAGGCGGGTCCTTATATCGGGTAGCGGTGGCGGCGACAACCAGGTGTATTGCCTAGGCCTGAATGGTTCCGATGGTGCGGGTCAGTCGACTACGGTTCACCCATATGGGGCTGGAGGTCTGTCGCGGGCAGTGTTAAACGTCCAAACGAAGGTGGAGAGGTCAGCTGTCGACGCGCCCAGTGTACCGGGCGGCTCGCTGCTGCTGATTCCCAAGGTAAGTTCCTACAACCGCTGGATCAAGCGTCCCCTCGATGTCGTCTTGGCCATTGTGGCTGTGATCCTGCTGTCACCGTTGCTGTTGCTTGTTACGTTGAGCATCCCGCTCACGCTCGGCCGCGGTGGCGTTCTGTACCGTCAGGAGCGGATAGGCCGCGACGGCCGATCGTTCGTGATCTACAAGTTTCGATCGATGACCGAGGACCGTCGGCAGTCCGAGAGTCGGGATTACATCGGGCCGGAACGACGCAAGCTGCACAAACACCCCGACGATCCTCGCCATCGACCCTACGGTCGCTTCCTGCGGGCCACGTCGATCGATGAACTCCCGCAGTTGATCAATATCATCAAGGGTGAGATGAGCATGGTTGGCCCCAGGCCAGAGCTGACGGCGGTGGCCCGCCGTGAAGGCTTTGCCCGTCATCCCCGCAACCTGGCTCGCCCCGGGTTGACCGGCCCATTCCAGATTTCACCGTTGCGGTCGGGCAACCGCATCTCGTCAGGACTGCACCTCGACATCGACTACGTCGTTGACGTCCGGCTGACCAACGACCTGAAGATCCTGGTCCGTACCGCCTTGATCCCGTTTCAGCGGCGGGGCAGTTGAACCCAGCGATGGAACCCTCCCGGGTACTCTTTGTGTGCACGGCAAATATCTGTCGGAGCGTGTCGGCGGAGGCCTTGGCCCGGGATCGCTTTGGTGAGGACTGGGCCATTTTCCGTTCAGCCGGCTTCCTGCGGTCGGGCAGTGAGGTTCCCCGGCTGCTGCGCGACGCCTTGGGTGAAGCCGGTCTCGATGTCAGCGCTCACCGGAGTTTCCAGCTGAACGAGGCCAGCCTGCGAGCATCCGACCTGGTTCTGACCATGGAGGGCGAGCACGTCCAGAAGGCAACGCTGCTTGACCGTGCCAGCTTCCCCAAGATCATCCCGCTCAAGGAGGCGGCGGCGTTCATTGCCAACTCTGGTAACCGTTCGCTTTCGGTTCCCGAGTTGATTGGGCGGTTGAACGCAGGCCGGGACCCCAGTAGCTACCTGTCGAGTAGATGGGACGTCGACGATCCCTACAACCGCAAGCTCAAGCACTATCGGCGAGCGGTGGCCGAGATCACCGGCCTGGTTGACACCGTGATCGGCAACCTGGCCCCGGTGGGAGACTACCGGGTTCGCTAGGCTCCAGGTCCGGGGTTGTCCGGTGCCTGCACCAATTGCGGTGGCCAGCCGAGCACGGCGTTGACGCAGTAGCCCACTCCAATCACGGCGAGCACCCCGGTGGTGGCAAAGCCGATGGCGGCGAGGGCGGTGCCGACCGACGATGGCACCCACATGGTGCCGAGGATGTGGCCGAGACCGCTGAGTGCCGCCGCTCCGGCGGCGGCAACGAGATGGAAGACCAAGAACGGCCGTCGCCGCCCCCGGCTTCTCCGGCGGCGGGCCGCGAAGCTGAGGCGGTTGTGACCCCACCCCTCGGCCAGGATCGTGGCTTCCACGGCCGCCACCGCTCCCAGCGAGCCCAGCCCGATGCCGACGGCGGCGTCGATCAAGATCGTTCTGATGCTCAGGGCAACGAGGGCCAGTGCGGCGTAGAGCAGGAACGAGGTCGTGGCTGTGGCCCGGGTTCGGGCCAGGGATAGTTCGGCCAGGGCCAAGAGGTAGGTGATGATCACCAGCGGACTGAGCTTTGTTTCCCCCCAGGTGCGACTGCGGAACTCGTAGCCGACCTCGGCAATCGTTGGCTGGGGGCCCCGGGCCAGGACCTCGAGCATGATCTTGAACCCACGGGGGTTGATGGTCGGTCGCACGGTGTTGAATCTGGCCTGCGAAACGGCGAAGAAGCCGCTCATGGGATCGCTCACTTTGAGACCGAGCAGTTGATGAGCGGCCTGAGCCCCCGTCCAGGAGACCGAGCGTCGTACGGGCCCGAAGCGGCCATAACCACCCCCGGGTGCTTCGCGCGACCCGAGGCAGACGTCGAAGCCGTCGTCGACAACGGCCGAGATGAGGTCGGGGACGACCGCCTCATCGTGTTGAAGGTCAGCGTCCATCACCACCAGGACCTGCCCCTGGGCCACGGTCATGCCGTCGATAACGGCCGAGGACAGGCCACGACGCCCTACCCGGCGAACCAGGCGCAGGCGATGATCGTTCTCGGCCAGGGTCCCCACCGCTTGGCTGGTGCCATCGGGCGAATCATCGTCGACGACGATGATCTCGTAGTCAAAATCGACGAGTACCTCACCGAGCCGACCGACCAGAGTGACGATGTTTTCACGCTCGTTGTAGGTGGGAATGACGACCGACACCGTTGGGGGGCGGGTGTTTTTGCGGTCGTAGCGGGCCGGACGCTGGATCTGTGCCGGAGGCTCCGGGATGTTCGTCGCGGCGACAACAACGCTGGTCTCGGATCTACTCACCGCCTCCAATCGGCCCCACCGGGCCCGGGGTGAGCCAACAGGGGCAGACGAGCCGATCAGGGGCGGGTGGCGGTGAGCAGTTGGGTGATACCACCCGAGAGTTGGTGGCGCTCCGCTTGGACGAACCCGGCCTCGGTCAACATCGACAACAACCGGGGCCCGTCGGGGAGATACGAAACCGAGCGTGGCAGGTAGGCGTAAGCGTTACGGTCCGATAGTAGGCCACCGACCAGGGGTACCACCCGGTTGAAGTAGAGCCCGTGGCCCCAGCGCAGTACCGGGTTGTCGGGCCGGGAGACGTCGAGCAGCCCGATCCGACCCCCGGGGCGAACGACCCGAAAGAGTTCAGCGAAGAAGGCCTCGAGATCAACCAGGTTGCGCAGGGCGAAGCCGCAAACGGCACCGTCCGCACGGTGATCGGCCAGGGGTAGGGCCAGGAGGTCGCCCTGGAGCAGGGGAGCGGTGCCGCGTGCGGCCCGCAGCATGCCCAGGGAAAGATCGACTCCAACTGCTTGATGGCCCGCCTTTGTCAGCTCGACACAAAAATCGCCGGTGCCACAAGCCAGGTCGAGCACCGTGGCCTGCGATGGCAGGTCGAGATGGCGCAGCGTTGCCCGCCGCCAGCGTTGGTCCAGGCGGAACGTCATGAGTCGGTTGACCAGGTCGTAACGTGGTGCGATGGTGTCGAACATGGACCGCACCGCGGCCCGCTTCTCATCGCCCTCGGGCAGTCGGTCGTCGGGCATGACCGTCATGGCCGGGACCCCAAGTGCGGCGGGCGGGGCCCATCGCCTGATGTTCGGTCTCGGGCCAAACACCCCAGGACCTGACGCAATGTCGTGAGTTCAGTCACCAGGGGACCCTAGCGCCACCGCCACTCAGACGACTGGTGACAGGCCGCCATCGACGTTGATGGCGGTTCCGGTCAGGTAGGAGGCGGCGTCGGAGGCCAGGAACAGAGCCAGGTTGGCGAACTCCTGCGCCTCGCCCATCCGGCCGAGGGGGATGTCCCGACCGATCCGGGCCGTGAACTCGGGCCATGACATCTCCGATGCCGTGTCGGCGTGGCGTTGTTCCCACTGCTTGGTCACCAACAGACCGGTGTTCAAGGCGTTGACCAGCACACCATCGGCCGCGACCTCACCGGCCAGCGCCTTGGTCATGGCCATGCCTGCCGCCCGGGTGACGGAGGTGGGCATGCTCCGGGCCCGGGGCGCCTTGGCCGCGGTGTTCAGCACGTTGATGATCCGACCCCAACCCTTGGCCTGCATGGAGGGCAGGCACAGCCTGATGAGACGCACCGCAGCGAAGAACTTGAGGTCGAGGTCGTGTTGCCACTGCTCGTCGCTGACGTCGAGAAAGGGACCGGCGGCCGAGGTCCCGGCGTTGTTGACCAGGATGTCGATCGGCCCCAATTCGGCAACGGCCGCGGCGTGGGCCTCGACCAGGCCGACCGAGTCGCTCACATCGACCGACAACGTCAGGATCTTGGCTTGGGGAGCCAGCTGGGCGATCCCAGCGGCGGCCGCGGCCAGGCCCTGCTCGTTGCGGGCGGCGATGGCCACCCGGGCCCCGGCCATGGCGAAGGTCTCGGCCATCGCCCGCCCCAAGCCCTGGCTGCCCCCGGTAACGAGGGCCGTACGATCGTCAAGTCTGAGTTCCATGGACGCCAAACCTACGTGCCAACACCCCGGCCGTGTCGAGTTTGCCTCAGCAGCGACTGGACGGGCCGGGCAACTGGTCGTCGACGAAGTAGTGGGCGACGATGCGATCGACGCATGAGTTGGAGCCGTAGGCGGTGTGGCGGTTGTCATCGACGATGACGAGGCGGGCGTTGTCGAGCGCCTCGGCCACCCGTTCGGCGTTGGCCAGCGGGGTGGCCGGGTCGTTTGTCGTCCCGATAACGACGATGGGGGCAGCGGACGCGGCGGTGACTGGTGAACGTTCGGCTGCTCCCGCCACCGGCCAGTGACCACAGACCCGTAGCTCGTTGGCGATGACCGCCCCGAAGGTCGGGAAACGACGGCCGAGGTCGTCGGCGAATCGGCCCCACTCGGTGGGAGATGAAGGCCGCTGACCATCGGAGCACACCACGGCGGCGTAGGCGCCGAAACTGACAGCACCAAGGTAGCTATCGCTAATGGACTCCAACGGCTGGTAGTCGCCCCGGGTTGCCGCCCCCAGGGCCGAAACGTAGCGGGGCCAGAGGCCGTCGTTGTAGAGGGTGACTACGGCTGCCATGTCGACCTCGGTTGGTCCCAACCCACCACGTGGCGGTGCCTGCTTAAGATCGGCGGAGATTGTTTCGTGAGCCGCGGCGGCACCACCCGAGGGGCAAGCCAGGTAATCACTGCAGGCCTGCTCCAGCAGGGCGAAGGACCGCTCGAAGGCCTCGGCCTGTTGAGTCAACAGATCGGTGAGGGATGCGGTTGGGTCGACGACGCCGTCGAGCACCAGATGGCCGACGTGGTGGGGAAAGCGGTCGGCATAGAGCAGCCCGATCAGGGTCCCGTAGCTGAAGCCCAGGTAGTTCAGGGCATCATCGCCGACCGCCTGGCGCATCAAGTCCAGGTCCCGGGCGACATCGGAGGTGCGAACGTTGGACAACAGCTTCCCGTCGAGTCGCGCGCAGTCCTGGGCAAGGCGGGCCGCTGCCGCGTCGAGAATCTCAACCTTGGTGGCATCATCGGGGGAGAAGTCGGGGAGCGGCCCCTCGGTGCGGTCGGTGTCGCAGGTGATGGCCGTGCTGCGGCCGATACCCCGGGGGTCAAAACCAATGAGGTCGTAGTGCTCGGCCGTTAGGGGGTCGAGGCGGAAGCCGTTGCGGACGAAGTCGAATCCGGACACCCCGGGACCCCCAGGATTGACGAACAACGAACCAAGTCGCTCACCGCTGGCGTCGATCTTGATGAGGGCAAGATCGATCTGCTCGGCATCGGCCGCCTCGTGGTCGAGCGGGACCGCCAGGTTGGCACAGGAGAGGCTGCCGAAACATGGTTCCCAGACCAACAATGGCAGGGGCATTGGTGCCGGGGAGCCCGAAGGCCGGATTGCCTGCGGCGTGGTCGCCGTGGACGCGGTCGACGGTGGTTGCGGTGGCTCAAGCCCAGCAGGGTCCGTGCCCTGGCTGAGGTCGGTCGTCGGGCCGGGGTCCGCACCCTGGGTGCAGCCAGCCGCTCCTGCCGCCAGGGTCACGACCCCGACGAGGAAGATTGCTACTCGAACCAGACCTTCTGGTACTGCCGGGACTGGACGTGTACGGCGGCAACGGCGAGGGCGGTGGGAAACACCGTCTGGTTCAAGAACTTGAGCGAGTCCACGATCGGGCCGCCCAGGCTGCGAGCGAAGAAGGCGACCCACATGATGGCCAGCAACACCGAACTGATGGCCAACAGGTAGTAACCCCAACGCCGGTTGTTGGCCGATCCGAAGGCGCCCGCCCCAACGCCGATGAATAGGAGCAGCAGAGGGCTCAGGCCTCCTCCTATCGTTCCGAGGAGTCCGAAGACGGCGGAAAAATAGCCGAGTATCACCGCGATCTGGAGCGTCTGCGGGTGTGACGGGTTGAACCATCGATTCATAGCCTGACCAGTATGGACCCGATATCGGCGTCTTGTGCGCCATTGGCAGGGTTCACTACCGCGTCGGTGGCCCTGCGGGCCGAATCCGGGCGGTGACGTCGAGGCTGAGGGTCAGCGGCTGGGGTCAAGGGTCACCGGGACCGATTGCTGTTCGGCGTTGAGCTGGCCGCAGGCGGCCTCGATGTCGGTGCCCCGGTTGGCTCGGACGGTGACGTTGACCCCTTGTTGTTCGAGCTGTCGGCTGAACTGGCGGATTCGATCCGCCGGCGACCCAACGGTCGGCCACCCCGGGGTGGGATTGAGGGGGATCAGGTTGACGTGGGCGCTGGTTGAGCGGCTCAGTCTGGCCAGTTCGGCGGCGTCCTGTGGGGTGTCGTTCACGCCGTCGATCATGGCCCATTCAAAGGTCACCCGGCGGCCGGTGCGATCCCGGTAGTGGCGGCACGCAGCCACCAGCTCGTCGATCGGGTGGCGACGGTTGATGGGGATGAGCTCGTTGCGCTTGGCATCGTTGGCGGCGTGCAATGACACCGCAAGCCCAACCTGGAGCCCCTCGTCGGCGAAACGGCGGATCTGGGGGATGAGCCCAATGGTCGACACGGTTACGTGGCGGGCCCCGATGCCAAAGTCGTCAATGATGCGACGCACGGCGGTCATCACCCGGTCGTAGTTGGCGAAGGGCTCACCCATACCCATGAACACGACGTTCGACAACCGCCGCTCGTCGGCGACACGGCGGGCCGCCACCACCTGTTCCAGAATCTCGCCCACGCTGAGATTGCGGGTGTAGCCGCCTTGACCCGTGGCGCAGAAGCCACAGCCCATGGCGCACCCGGCCTGACTGGAGACACAGACCGTTGAGCGCTGCGGGTAGTGCATCAGCACGGTCTCAATGCCGACGTTGTCCGGGGCCGACCACAACCACTTGAGAGTGCGACCGTCGGACGCCCGTTGTTCCCGGGTCAGGGTCAGACTGGGGGCGGCAATGGTCTCCAGCTTCTGGCGCAACGAGCGGGGCAGGTTGCTGATCTCGCCCGGTGGCAGGCCGTGTTGGTACAGGCCCTGCCACAGCTGATCGATTCGGTAGCGGGGCTCGTTCCCGAGCTGCTCGGCCCAGTCCTGGGGTGATGGCGTCCACGGTGAGTCGGTCACAGCAACCAGGCCCGGTCGGTTCGTACGATGTCAAAGCCGAGGCGCTCGTAGGTCCGCACCGCCGGAACGTTGTCAGCCTCGACATAGAGCATCCCCGTGCCCAGGCCCTGCTCGTGCAGCCAGTGCAAACCCGCCGCCGTCATTGGCGCCCCCAGGCCCTGACCGTGAAAATCCGGATCGATCCCAATGACGTAAATCTCGCCCAGCGGCGAGGAGAAGGTGTCGGGCTCGGTTGGACTGGGACGGGGCGCGTGGATTTTGGTCCAGCAGAAACCGGCAATCCGGCCATCCCGCTCGTACACGCGAAGGCCTTCGGGGCGAAACCATGGCTCGGCCATGGTGGCCCGCAGTGACTCGACCGTTTGGTTTCCCTGGTCCGGGTGGGCGTGAAAGGCACGGTTGTTGACGGCCAGGACACCTTCGAGGTCGTCGGGGCGGTAGGCCCGCGACGGGATCGGCTCGATTGCCACTGGTAGGGCACACCTCATCTGGTGCAGGGCCCTCAGCTCGGTGAGGCTGCGCTGCTCGGCAATCGCCAGGTGCCAGGGCTGCGCCGGTTTGGCCCAGATCTCGACCGTCGGTGGCCCTGCGGCGGCCAACAGGGGCGCGACGGCCTCGATCAAGGACTCGAGGACGTCCTCGGGAGCGGCCGGGCCGGGAGCAACGAGAGCGTCGAGCCGGCCTTCCTCGCGGTTGACGGTTCCACCCAGAAAGCCGGTCAGGGTGTCGCCGGCGGTGGCCAGCGCGGCACCGAAACCGCTCGGTGAAGCGGTTGAGGAGGGTGCACCCTCACCGATACCGGTGGGCCAGGCATCAAAGCGGTCGTCATGGAGTTCGAGCGGGAGCGCCCGCCCCATGAGGAGGCGGAGCTGCTCGGTGAGCCCGTGCCCGATGATGGTGGTGGTATCCAGCTGCAGGTCACTGCTTGAATCTGTCACGGTTGACCCAGTTTAGGTGCGCCGGGCTCCGCCCGGCGCCTGGAGTTTCGGCGGGGCCGAAACGTCCGCCTTTGTTGGGCGGGCCTGGGGCCGGGCGCCTGGAGTTTCGGCTGGGGGCCGAAACGTCCCGCTGGTTGGGGTCGTGGCTGGGTTGGGGCGCGTAGCCTGGCTGGATGGCCAGACCACGTACGCCCAAGGGCCGCGCCAAGCGCACGCACGAGTTGCTGTCTGCTGAGTATCCCGAGGCGGTCTGCGAACTGAATCACGCCGACCCGTTCCAGTTGCTGATCGCCACCATCTTGTCGGCGCAAGCCACCGACGTTGGTGTCAACAAGGTGACCCCCGGGCTCTTCGCCCGTTTCCCCGACGCCGAGTCGCTGGCCGATGCCGATCACGAGGAGGTCGAGGCCCTCATCGGGTCGCTCGGTCTGTTCCGCAACAAGACCAAGAGCATCATCAAGTGTGCCAATCAGCTTGTCGAGCGTCATGACGGTGCGGTGCCGGGGGCGATGAAGGATCTGGCCGCCCTGGCCGGTGTCGGCCGCAAGACGGCCAACGTGGTGCGCAGTGTCGCTCTCGACCTGCCCGGCCTGCCGGTCGACACCCACGTACTGCGGCTCTCCGGTCTACTGGGGCTGACCGAGTTGACCGACCCGGTCAAGGTTGAGGGTGAACTCAATCCCATGGTCCCGGCGGCCGAGCGGGGTGAGTTCAGCCTGCGCATGATCCTGCACGGTCGCCGGGTGTGTGTTGCCCGACGACCCAGGTGCGCTGATTGCGTGCTCAACGGGTTCTGCCCATCGGCCGAGCCCACCTGACCGGCCCTCCACTGGGGAAATCTGTGGGTCCAGATGTGGGGCCGACTAGGAAACAATCACCAAATGGCAAGAAATTTGTCGGATATCGCCCCACTTCGAAACGGGTTGAATTAGGTTGTTCTTAACCAGGTTCCCGCCACCTGGTAGCAGCGATATCAGGGATCCGCCGCCCTGTATCGCGCCGTCGGCGCCACCATGTGGGGCGCCGACCTTATTTTTGCGCTGAGGGAGGGGCCGGCCTCTGGGTGGCCCCTCCCTCAGCCGTCATCGTTGGCCGTTTGACCTGGTAAGACGTTGGTTTACGGGGTCCGGGAAGGCTAGGGCGGGGCCTTGGTCGTCCTGTTGGCGTCGGTACCGGTGGCATCCTGGCACGACAACCGAAAATCGGGACTGGGTATGGTTGCTTCACCTTGTCCAATCGAGGGCCACAACCAACGTACATATACATAATGATGCTCGAATTGACGTTGATCTATTTAAAATAATTCCTACGGTGACCAGAGCCGGTGGTTGCCGGTTGTGGGTCAAAACGCGGTAATGGACATCCTCGTCGTCGGGTGATACACCCCGATTTCCCGATTTCGGGTCAGCGGTAGTGGCTGACCCGACGGACGATCTTGGCCAACCGACGCGACGACGTCTGGAGCTGGCGCTCGACCTCGCGGAGTTCGACCAGCGCCTCGTCGTCCTCGGACGAGGCATCGCCGAGTTCGCCAAGGCGTTCGATGAGATCGTCGAGCGTGGCGGAGAGCGAGCTGAGAACGTTGCCGTCGAGGGCCATGGGCAGTCCAAGGGGGAAAGGGGCCGGGGTGTGGGGGCGGATTGGAGCTTCGCTCACCTCCACTCGCCAAGGGCACAGTGATCGAATTGGTCGTCGGGACCAGCGGTGCCCACGCTACCGTCGATTCCGGAATCACTGGATCGAGATACCCAGGAGAACGAGTGTTGAATCGCCTCGACCTCCGTCGGCGCGGGCGGGCGGTCGCACAAGATCTACCCCGTCCAGTTGTGGCTGGCGACGGACCGCGGGCTGTTGTCCGCGACATCATCGCCCAGGTGCAGGCCGGAGGTGACGACGCCCTGCGTCGACTCACCGCCGAGTTCGATGGGGTCGAACTTGACTCTTTTCGGGTCACCGAGGCTGATCTCGATGACGCCGTCGCTGAACTGGCTCCCACCCTGCGCTCGGCCTTTGACGCCGCGATCGAGAGTGTCAGCGTCTTCCATCAGCATCAGGTGCACCCTCCCCACGTGGTGGAGTCCAAGGGGCTGACCATCCGCGCCTCGCAGCGACCGGTCGCCCGGGCTGGTCTTTACGTTCCCGGAGGTCGAGCCGAGTACCCCTCAACGGTGCTGATGACGGCGTTGCCGGCCCGGGTTGCCGGCGTGGGGGAGTTGGCCCTGTGCGTTCCCCCCGATCGCCAAACTGGTCGGGTGGCGTCGTCGGTGCTGGCCGCCGCCCGCCTGGCCGGCGTTGACGAGGTCTACGCCGTCGGCGGCGCCCAGGCCATCGCCGCCCTGGCCTACGGCACCGAGACGATCCGCCCGGTCGACGTCGTTGCCGGGCCCGGCAACGTCTACGTGGCGCTGGCCAAACAGGAGGTGGCGGGTGACGTCGGCGTGGCGGCCGCCTTCGCCGGTCCGTCGGAGGTCGTGGTCGTGGCCGATGGCTCAACACCAGCGGAGTACGCCGCCATCGATCTCATCGTCCAGGCCGAACACGGACCCGATGGTCTCACCTGGCTCATCACCTGGGATGAGGCAGTGGCTGACGCGGTCTGTGCCGCCGGGGAACGCCTGCTGGCCACCAGCCCCCGGGCCGACCAGGTCCGCTCGACCATGGCCGCCGGAGGCTACGTCGCCCTGGTCGACGACGAGGCGGCAGCCTTGACCGTCATCGACGCCATTGCCCCCGAGCACCTGGAATTGCAGTGCCGCAACGCCGAGGCCCTGGCCGACAAGGTCAACAACGCCGGGGCCATCTTCTGCGGACCGCTGTCACCGGCCTCGGTTGGCGACTACATCGCCGGGCCCAGCCACGTACTGCCCACCGACGGTTCGGCCCGATTTGCCAGTGCCCTCACCGTGGCCGACTTCACCAAGGATCATCACGTGATCACCCTCGACCAGGAGGGCTTGGACCGTCTCGGACCCCACGTGATCGCCATGGCCGAGCAGGAGGGGCTGGCGGCCCACGCTGAGTCGGTCCGGCTCCGGCTCGACGGCGCCCCCTCATGACCAGGCCCAAGGTGCGCGATGACCTGGCGGCGCTTGAGGGCTACCACTCGCCCCAGCTCGATGTTGAAGTTCGCCTCAATACCAACGAGGCGCCCGAGCCCCCACCGGCGGCGTTCACCGCCGCTGTGCAGGAGGCGCTGGAGTCGGTGGCCTGGCATCGCTATCCCGATCGGGCCGCCACCGAACTGCGTCAGGCCATCGCCAAACTCCACGCCGTGCCCTACGGCCAGATCTTCTGCGCCAACGGCTCCAATGAGGTCCTGCAGACGATCCTGCTGGCCTACGCCGGTCCGGGACGGGCGGTGGCCACCTTTGAGCCGACGTATGCCATGCACGGCCACATCGCCAACATCTCCGGGGCCCGCCATGTCGTCGGCGAGCGGGGTGAGGACTTCGCCCTCGACCTCGACGAGGTGGAGCGCGTCATCACCACCGAGCGGCCGGCCGTTACCTTCCTGTGTTCCCCAAACAACCCAACGGGCATGGTCGAGACCGAACAGACCATGCTCCGGGTGCTCGATCTGGTGGAGGCGGTCGACGGGCTGCTCGTCGTCGACGAGGCCTACGGCCAATTTGCACCCTGGTCGGCAACCGCGCTGCTCGACGGTGCCCGCTCGTTGACCGTGACCCGGACCTTCTCCAAAACCTGGGCCATGGCCGGAGCCCGTCTCGGCTACCTGCTTGGACCTGAATGGCTGGTTGACGAACTCGACAAGGTCGTGTTGCCGTACCATCTCGACGCCGTCAAGCAGGCCGCAGGACTGGCAGCGCTGGAGTTTGTTGACGACATGGACGCCCGGGTGGCGGCCATCGTCGAGGAACGGGGCCGCCTTGAGGTGGCCATGACCGACCTTGGGGCCGAGGTGTGGCCCTCGGGGGCGAACTTCCTGCTGTTTCGACCCCCGGCGACGCAGGGCGGCGCCGATCGAGGTCAGGCGATCTGGGAGGCGCTGGTTGCGCAGTCGGTGCTGGTTCGCAACACCAGCAGTTGGGACCGCCTGCAAGGCTGCCTGCGGGTCACCATCGGTACCCCAGAAGACAATGATCGGTTTCTCACCGCCCTGACCCGGGCCGTGGCGGAACCGGTCGAGGACAACCCAAGCAAAGGAGTGGGTTGAGATGACCTCGCCCCGTACAGCCAGCCAGAAGCGATCGACGGCCGAGACCTCGGTCGCGGTGAGTATCGATCTCGACGGAACCGGTCGCACCGAAATCGACACCGGCCTGCCGTTCTATGATCACATGCTTGATCAGTTGGGTCGCCACGGTGGCTTCGATCTGACCGTCGCCGCCGAAGGCGACCTCCACGTCGACGGCCACCACACCGTCGAGGACACCGCCATCGTGCTCGGCTCCACCTTCGCCGAGGCACTCGGCGACAAAGCCGGTGTCCGGCGTTTTGCCAGCGGTCTCTACCCTCTCGACGAGGCTCTGGTCGAGGTGGCCCTTGACCTCTCCGGCCGCCCGTTTTTTGCCTGGAACGTTGATCTGCCCGAGGCCATCCCCCTCGGTAGCCCGCCCTTTGATCCCTCCATGGCCGAACATGCACTGCACAGCTTCGCCACCAACGCCAACATTACCCTGCATGTCAGCCTCAAAGCGGGGCGCAACGTGCACCACATCATTGAGGCGGCGTTCAAGGGTGTGGCCCGGAGTTTGCGGGACGCGGTGCGGGTCGAATACAGCGGCATCCCCTCAACCAAGGGCAGTCTCTGATGGCCAGGGCGCGCATTGCCGTACTCGACTACGGCATCGGCAACCTACATTCGGCCCAAAAGGGGCTGGAACGCACCGGAGTCGAGGCCAAGCTCACCGCCGACCCGGCCGAGATCGAAGCGGCCGATGCCGTTGTCCTCCCCGGCGTTGGTGCCTTCGGGGCCTGCATGGCGGCCCTGGCCGCCACCGGACTCGACGAACAGGCCCACAAGGCAGTGGCCTCCGGGCGGCCCTTTCTTGGCATCTGTGTCGGCATGCAGTTGCTCTATGAGGGCTCCGAGGAGAGCCCCGGGGTGCCAGGGCTTGGCATCCTCCCGGGCATGATTCGCCGGATTCCAGCGGGGGTGAAGAGCCCTCAGATGCAGTGGAACACCCTGAACTGCTCGGAGCCCGAACATCCGCTGTTGCGTGGGCTGGACGGCGTCTGGCTCTATTTTGTTCACGGCCTTTCAGCCGAACACAACGAGCATGTGATCGCCACCACCAACTACGGAACCGACCTGGTGGCGGTGGTCGCCGCCGACAACGTCATGGCCACCCAGTTCCACCCCGAGAAGTCGGCCCGATCGGGCCTGCGGTTGCTGCAGAATTTCACGGAGATGCTATGAGTAGCTCGTCTTCCATGCCCAACACGCTGGGCTCCGGTATCCCCGCCGACTTCAGCGTCTACCCCGCCATCGACCTCCTCGACGGCCAGTGTGTGCGCCTCTACCAGGGTGACTACGACCGTCAGACGGTCTATGGCCACGATCCGGTGGCACAGGCGGAGGGGTTTGTGGCCGACGGGGCGGCCGTGCTGCACGTGGTCGACCTCGACGCGGCCCGAACCGGCGAGCCGACCAACCGGGCCGTCATCGCCGCCATCTGCGCCGCCAGCCCCGTTCCGGTCCAGGTCGGGGGCGGGGTGCGAACCGAGCAGGCGGCCGAAGCCCTGTTCGAGGCCGGGGTGTCCCGGGTGGTGATCGGCACCGCCGCTCTGGAGCACCCTGAGCTCGTGGGAAAACTGACGGCCCAGGGCCATCCGGTTGCGGTTGGGATCGACGCCAGGGGCGACGAGGTGGCAACCCACGGTTGGACCGAGCGCACCGGCCGGACAACGGTTGAGGTGGCGGCCCAGTTCGCCGACCTCGGGGTTGAAGCCCTCATCGTCACCGAGATCGGGCGCGACGGCACGATGGAAGGTCCCGACATCGCAGGACTGGGATCGCTGCTGAACCAGGCCGAGACCGCCGTCGTCGCCTCCGGCGGGGTCGGGGCTCTCGATCACATCACCGCACTGGCCGGGCTGGCTTCGTTGACCACCGGTAGGAAACCAGGAGCGGGGACAGCGGACGCAGCAAGCGAAACGGGTGTGTCGGGAATCGGGCGGTACCTGGGTGGTGTCATCGTGGGGCGAGCGCTCTACGAGGGGGCCTTCGGGCTCCGACAGGCCATAGCGGCGGGAGCGAAACGATGAAATCGGTACGGGTCATTCCCTGCCTCGACGTCGACCAGGGACGGGTGGTGAAGGGGGTCAACTTCGTCGAAATACGTGACGCCGGTGATCCCGTTGAGTTGGCCGCCCGCTATGACGAACAGGGCGCTGATGAGTTGGTCTTTCTCGACATCACCGCCTCCCACGAGGATCGTGACACCACGGTGGCGATGGCCAGCGCCGTCGCCGAGCAGGTCTTCATCCCCTTCACCATCGGTGGTGGGGTGCGCTCGGTTGACGATGCCCGGGCCCTGTTGCGGGCCGGAGCGGACAAGGTGGCGGTGAACTCCGCCGCCGTCGCCCGGCCGGAGTTGGTGAGCGAGATCTCCACCGAGTTCGGGGCCCAGTGTTGTGTGGTTGCCATCGACGCCCGCCGGGCCGAGGACCACGTCAGCTTTCCCTCTGGCTTTCAGGTGTTTGTTCGAGGGGGACGGGCCGGCACCGATCGTGATGCCCTGGAGTGGGCCCGCACGGTTGAGGAGTTGGGAGCGGGGGAAATCCTGTTGACCTCAATGGACCGCGACGGTACCCGCGACGGTTTCGACCACGAGCTCAACAAGATGATCAGCACCGCGGTGAACATCCCCGTCATTGCCTCGGGTGGGGTGGGAAGCGTGGCCGACCTGGCTCCGGGGGTACTTGAAGGTGGCGCCGACGCCGTGCTGGCCGCCAGCATCTTCCACTTCGGTGAGGCGACCGTTGCTCAGGCCAAGGCGGCCATGATGGCGGCAGGCCTCACGGTTCGACCACCCGAGTAAGGGCCGCTTCGGCCGCAGCGGCGATGGCGTGCAGGCCGACGGCAAAGAAGTGATCGGCCCCTTCGATGACGGTGATGGTCGTGTTCGGGGCTTCGCCAACCACTTCGGCCAACTCAACCGGGGACCGGAACTGGTCATGGGCGGCAGCCACCAGATGTTTGGGTCGTTGGTCGCCCAGGGCCACGAAGTCCTCCCGGGGGATGACACGCATTGGCGGGGCAACGGCGAACCAGCAGGCAACGGCGTCGTGGTCGACGGCCAGGGCCAGGTCGGCGCCAAAGGAGTAGCCGGCGAGCATCACCGGTAGCCCCGGGTGCCGCTGCTGTAGTGCCTCAACCGCGGCCACAACGTCGAGCCGTTCGCCCTGTCCATGGTCGTGGTTACCTTCGGAACCGCCCGTGCCCCGAAAGTTGAAGCGGAGCACGGCTGCTCCTGATCGGGGTAGGGCTGAGAAGAGGGTGCTGACGACGTTGTCGTACATGGACCCTCCGTGCAATGGGTGGGGGTGGCACACCACCACGGCGGCCGTCACCTCCTCCGGGGTGGCGAGTTCGGCCTGGAGATCGAGCCCGTCGGAGGTTGCAATCGTCAGCCGGTCGGTGGGGGTGGCGGTTGAAGGGTCGTCGCTCATGGGGCGAGACGCTAGCGTCTGTGCTGTGGCCGTCGAAGATCCGACATCGGAAGAAACCAGTTCCTCTCCGCCGAGCGGAGGGAACGAAACCCCCAAGCGGGAATCGGCCAAGGCGACGGTGAACAGCGAGAAATTGCCGATCAAGATGCTGAACGACCGCATCATGGTCCGGGTCGAAGGGCCCGACGGCGAACGAAAGTCCACCGGCGGCATTCTGATTCCGGCCACGGCGCAGGTCGGTAAACGCCTGGCATGGGCCCAGGTTGTCGCCACCGGCCCAACGGTGCGGACGATGGAGCTTAACGATCGGGTCCTGTTCAATCCCGAGGACCGCTACGAGGTAGAGGTTGGCGGACGCGACTACATCATCCTGCGGGAACGCGATATCCACGCCGTGGCCGCCGAGCGGCTCGACGCCTCCCACACCGGCCTCTACCTGTAGGGTCCGGACCAGCGCTGGAGGCTGGACAAAATGGCACGTGGCGCGACAAAGGCTGACGGTAGGATCTGGGCCCTATGCCCGATGTCCGTGTGATCGAGGCCACCGCCGAACAGTTGGCCGCCGTGCGCTACAACAACGAGGGCCTCGTCCCTGTCATTGTTCAGGACGATGACAGCGGCGAGGTGCTGATGATGGCGTGGACGACGGCTGAAACCTTGGCCATGACGCTGGCCGAGGGGCGCACGGTGTTCTGGAGCCGCTCCCGCCAGGAGATCTGGCGCAAGGGGGAGACCTCGGGTGATCGACAGTGGCTGCGCTCAGCGGCCTATGACTGCGACGGCGACACCCTGCTGCTCCGAGTGGCCCAAGAGGGCCAGGGAGCTTGCCACACCGGCGCCACGAGCTGTTTCTTCAACAATTTCGGTATTGCCCCCGCCGCAGGCTGATGCCCCGTTCAGGCTGACGGAAGAGAACCAACGAGATGACAACCACCCGCGACGAGTTTCGAGCCATGGCCCGCCAGTATCGGGCGGTACCCGTGCATCGGGAACTTCTGGCCGACTTGACCACCCCGGTCGCCGCCTTCCTGCGTTGCGTTGGCGACGAACCCGGCTTCGCCCTGGAGTCGGTGGAGAACGGCGAGCGCTGGAGCCGTTTCAGCTTTGTCGGCCGTCGACCTCACGCCACCCTCACCGCCTGGGGCAACCGGGTGGAGCTGGTTGGGACCCTGCCCGACACCGATCTCCCTCTCGACCAGGGCATTCTGGCCACCATTGAGACGCTGCTCGATCGCTACCGGTCGCCTCGTCTACCCGATCTGCCGCCCCTGACCGCTGGCCTCGTCGGCTACCTCGGCTACGACGTCGTTCGTGAGGTCGAGCACCTGCCTGCGACACCAACCGATGATCGCGGTTTCCCCGACGCCAGTCTCGACGTGATCGGCGAGTTGGCCGTGTTCGACCATTGGCGACAGCGGGTCACGCTGGTGGCGACGGCTTTGCTCGGTGAGAACGCCGATGATGAGGCCATCGACCGGGCCTACGACGAGGCCGTTGTCCGCCTCGACCAGCTGGCTCTCGATGGGGCTCGAACCGTTGACGAGCCGTTCGTCGTGCCCCCGGTCGAATCAACGATGCCCACGGTCACCGAACCCTTGCCCTCGAACCTGTACATGGCTGCGGTTGATGCGGCCAAGGAGTACATCAGGGCGGGTGACATCTTCCAGGTTGTGTTGTCCAAACGGTTCGATTTTGATCTTCGGGCCGATCCCTTCGACGTGTACCGGGTACTGCGGCAAATCAATCCCAGTCCCTACATGTACTTCCTGCGCCGCCCCGAGCTGACCCTGGTCGGCTGCTCACCGGAGCCGCTGGTGCAGGTCAACGATGGTCGGGTGCTGTCCCGGCCGATCGCAGGCACCCGTCGTCGGGGCCGCAGCGAGGAGCATGACCGGCTGATGGCAGCGGAGTTGCGAGAGGACCCCAAGGAGCAGGCCGAGCATGTGATGTTGGTCGATTTGGCCCGCAACGATGTCGGCCGGGTGGCGAAGTACGGATCGCTGACGATGGACGAGATGATGACCCTCGAGCGTTACAGCCACGTGATGCACCTCACCTCACAGGTCTCGGGCGATCTGGCCGAGGGCCGATCGGTGATCGACGTGCTTCGGGCCACGATGCCCGCCGGGACGGTGTCCGGTGCTCCCAAGGTGAGGGCCATGGAGCTCATCGACGAACTTGAACCAGTCAAACGCGGCCCCTACGCCGGTGTTGTCGGCTACATCGACTTCTCCGGCAACCTGGATACGGCCATCACCATTCGGACCATGTTCTGCGGGCCTGACGGGGCCTCGGTTCAGGCCGGAGCCGGGGTGGTGGCCGATAGCAGCCCTGAACTTGAGGACAAAGAATGCTGGAACAAGGCCAGGGCCCTGCTGGCGGCGGTGGAACCTGCCCGTCGAATGACCCAGAGCCGGTCCGAAAGCCGGGCCGCAGCTCGAACCTCAGCCGGTGAGCAGGCAGAATTTCCGACTATCCCGGCAGCAGACCAGGTTCACTGATTTCGACCGCGAGCGGGGCCAGGGGCGGGGCCGCTGGATTGGTTAGATCCCAGCGGTCGACGATGGTGGCCCAGATGTCGTCTGCCACCCAGGTGCTACCGGCGAAGGTGATGTGGACTCCGTCGGGGGCTCTGGCCACCCGCTGGTTGCCGTCGCTGTCGGTGATCTGGGCCTGGTAGCCACCGTCGGGCCCTGAGAACTGGGGCCCGAGATCGATGAACGTCACCCACGGTCGCTTGGCCGCCTCCGTGGTCAGGATGGCATTGATCTCGCTGGAGATGCTCTGGCGTTCGTCATCGCGCATGGGCGGGAGCCCAATCCAATAGAGCAGGCTGGAGCCGGTGTTGGTGGTGTCCATGAACGCCGCCACCCGCCGTCGGTACTCGGCCAGCCAGGCGTCGGATCCCAACTCCACCACCTCCGACTGCGCCAGCATGTTCTGATCGTCGTTGCCGCCGACCATGAAGATCACCGCATCAGGAGGCTGGCCCTCGCCCATTACCGCTTGTATCTGGCCCAACCAGTCGAAATAGTCGGGGCGGGCCAATCCGGTTGAGATTCGATAGTCGAGCTCGACCTCGGTCAGTTCGCTGTCGGACAGGGGGTGCAGCAGTTGGTTGCCCACGTACTCCCCGAGGGAGTCGCCTCCGGCCCACAACCGCAGCTTGTCTTCAGGGCTGATGGACCGCACCGGTGCCACCGGGTCCACCTCGGCTGCTGGCGTTCTTTGGGGTGTGCCATCCAGCGAGGAGTGGGTGACGGGCGGCCCGTCGGTGCTACTACGGCTGGCGGTGCGCCCGCCGGAACCCGAGGTCGTGGCGGCCCCGGTTGGGCCACCGTTGCCGGGGCGGCGATCGGGGGTGGTTTCGGGCGGGTCCGACCCAGCTGATGAGCCCGGTTCCTGGGTGGCAACAACGGTTACGAATTGGGAACCTGCG
>Ga0316192_10000399_pt1 | contig 31735 bp, 29 predicted proteins | sample MerIslwburrow_MG_FD_204931 | JGI IMG/M metagenome (GOLD analysis project Ga0316192, IMG submission 204931) | Coastal sediment microbial communities from Maine, United States - Merrow Island worm burrow | ecosystem: Environmental > Aquatic > Marine > Coastal > Sediment | place: USA: Maine...
CATAAATCTCAGGGGTGAATGTTATCCACGCGCCTCAAGGCCAAGCTCCCGCATTTTTCTGTACAGTGTCGAGCGTCCGATTCCCAGTTTGCGGGCAACTTCCGACATCTGGCCCCGATACCGGTTGAGGGCGAGGCGAATCATGTCCGCTTCAATCTCTTCAAGGCGCCGGATGTGTCCACCATCGGTGACGGCCGGGATACCAATGGCAAAACCGTCAGAGACCATGGTGGTGGTTCCGGTTGATGGCATTACGGAATGTTCGGTGATGCCGAGCTGCCCACCAATCATGGCATCTGCCCCGCTTGCAAGCGGCGCGGCAGGCTCAGGTACAGGGGCTGGAGGAACCTCAACATCAAAACCATCCGTCAGGGCGGCGATCTGCGGGAAGTCGGCCAATTGAAGCTGGTTGCCTTCACTCATGACAATTGCCCGGAAGACGGTGTTCTCGAGTTGACGCACATTGCCTGGCCAGGCGTACGCCTTGAGCAGTTCAAGTGCGTTGGCGTCAATTCCCTTGACCCTGCGGCCTTCCTCGGCAGCAAAACGCGTAATGAAGTGCGTGACCAGCGGCGCAATGTCTTCAATGCGTTCGCGCAATGGCGGGGCCATGACAGGAAACACGTTGAGGCGATAATAGAGGTCTTCACGGAACTGACCGTTCTTGACCATTTCTATCATGTTGCGGTTGGTTGCGGAAATAAGCCGGATATTGACCTTGACCGGTTTTCTGGAACCGACCGGATCAATTTCGCCTTCCTGCAGGGCACGCAGCAGCTTTACCTGTATGTCCAACGGTAATTCCGCGACTTCGTCGAGAAACAAGGTGCCGCCGTCGGCTTCCTGAAACTTGCCGATATGTTTGCCAACCGCGCCGGTAAAGGCACCCTTTTCATGGCCGAACAGAATGCTTTCCACCAGATTTTCGGGCAGCGCGCCGCAGTTTACGGCCACGAACGGTTTGCCTCTGCGCTCGCTTTCACCCTGGATGGCACGGGCTATCATTTCCTTGCCGGAGCCGCTTTCGCCTTCTATCAGAACAGGAATATTCGAGTGCGCGGCACGTTGGCCGAGCTTTACCACGCTTGCCATTGCAGGACTGGCGATGATCAGGTCGTCGAACGACATTGAACCTGACACCTTCTGGTTCAGCCGCTTCACCTCCTCGGTCAAGGCGTTGACTTTCAAAAGGTTCTGTATGGAAATCTTCAGCCGCTCCGGGTTGATCGGCTTGACCACAAAATCATCGGCTCCGGCCCGCATGGCCTTGACCACCGTTTCAATGGAGCCCTGTGCGGTCTGTACGATAACCGGGACGGTTGTGCGATGGGCAGAGAGACGCTCGAGAAACTCGAGTCCGTCAATCTCCGGCATCACCAGATCCAGAATGATCAGGTCGACCGGTTTGGATCGGCTCGCCTCCAGAATGTCGAGACCCTGGCTGGCACCGTCCGCGGTTACTGTATCAAAGCCGTAGCGCTTGACCAGTTCTTCGAGGATACGACGCTGCGTGGGGTCGTCATCAACAATCAGAATTTTATGTGTCATGCTGTCTTCTTTGTATTTACTCTGCAGCCGTCCCTAGACCGTAGGCGCACATTAAAAGAGCTGCCTGCGCGCCCCACAGTCTCGGTTCATGTGTTCCTCGAAGGCCACTTTGCCCCACAGGGGTAAAGGGCGGCTTAAAATCGGACAACTTTCGTGCAAGTTAATGATTTTCTGGAAATGTTGGCGAAACCAGCTTGTTTGCGGCTGATTGAGCGGTCATATGTGCTGCATGCCCCTGTTTTGCCTGTTCAGGCATCAGCCCCTTCGGAGTTCAAATGCATATATTGAAAGAAAATTTTCAAAAATCTTCAGCTTCAAGTGCAGCGGAAGCAGACCTTGGAGATTTGCCGGAATGGAATTTGGCAGACCTGTATGCTGGGCCTGATGCAGCCGCGTTCAAGACCGACATGGAAAAAGCGGCATCGCAGGCCATGCAGTTTGCTGATGCCCACCAGGGCAAACTGGACGGCCTGCTGGACGATGGAGCCGGCGGTGATGCGCTGGCCGGCGTTATCAAGGAATACGAGGCCATGTCCGACCTGTTTGGCCGGATCGGCTCGTTCATGATGCTGTATTATGTGGGAGACACCACAGATGCAGACCGGCAGAAATTCTACGGCGACGTTTCCCAGAAGCTGACCTCCATAACCACCGGGCTGGTGTTCTTTGAACTTGAATTCAACCGGCTGGACGGAACTGCGCTGGATACGGCTATGGGTACATCGGCTGCCCTGGCACATTTCCGCCCGTGGATCGAGGATCTGCGCAAGGAAAAACCGTTTCAGCTGGAGGACCGCGTGGAACAGCTGTTTCACGAGAAGTCGGTTACGGCAGCCGGTGCCTGGAACCGGTTGTTTGACGAGACAATGGCGGCTCTGAAATTCAATGTCGAAGGCGACGAACTGGCGCTTGAACCGACGCTCAATCTGATGGTCTCGAAGGACGCCGGCAAGCGCAAGATCGCTGCAGAAGCCCTGGCAAAGGTTTTCAAGTCCAATATTTCACTGTTTGCCACAATCACCAATACGCTCGCCAAGGACAAGGAAATCTCCGACCGGTGGCGCGGATTCAAAGACGTGGCTGACAGCCGCCATCTGGCCAACCGGGTTGAAGGCCCGGTCGTCGATGCCCTGGTTGCAGCCGTGCGCGGATCCTACCCGAAGCTATCGCATCGCTACTATGCCATGAAAGCAAAATGGCTCGGCATGGACCGCCTGATGCACTGGGACCGCAATGCGCCGTTGCCGGAACAGGACGACAGCAAAATAGAGTGGGATGACGCCCAGGCAACCGTCCTTAGTGCCTATGCCGGATTCGCGCCTGAGATGGCAGATATAGCGCGCCGGTTCTTTGACGAGCGTTGGATCGACGCGCCGGTGCGTCCGGGCAAGTCGTCGGGTGCGTTCGCGCATCCCACCGTGCCGTCGGCGCATCCCTATGTGATGTTGAACTATCAGGGCAAGACGCGCGATGTCATGACGCTGGCTCACGAGCTTGGCCACGGTGTGCACCAGGTGCTGGCATCAGACCAGGGTGCGTTGATGGCGTCGACCCCGCTGACGCTGGCCGAAACGGCATCGGTGTTTGGCGAAATGCTGACCTTCCGCTCGCTGCTCAACCAGACCACTGACCCGAGGACCCGCAAGATGCTGCTGGCCGGCAAGGTCGAGGACATGCTCAACACGGTGGTTCGCCAGATTGCGTTTTACTGCTTTGAACGTGAGGTGCACATGGCGCGCCGTGAGGGCGAACTGACGCCGGACCAGATCGGCGAAATCTGGATCAGGACGCAGAAGGAAGCGCTGGGTGATGCCATCGAATTCGGACCCGGTTACGAAAACTTCTGGGCTTACATTCCGCATTTCATTCATTCGCCGTTTTATGTGTACGCCTATGCGTTTGGCGACTGCCTGGTGAATTCGCTGTATGCGAGATATCTGGAAGCAGAAGACGGGTTCCAGCAGAAATACTTTGAAATGCTGCGCGCCGGAGGAACCAAGCATCATTCCGAATTGCTGCAGCCATTCGGGCTGGATGCCTCCGACCCGGATTTCTGGGGCAAGGGTCTTGGCATGCTTGAAGGCTTCATTGACGAGCTGGAACAAATGGACGCTGTCGGTTGATGTGAAATGAGCGACCTTTCTCCCCACTCAGCCCTGCATCGCGACAAGTTGCCGAAACCATTTTCGGTGGGGCTGTCGGCGCTTGATCCGGGTGACTGGATTGTGCCCGACATGCATCTGGCAGATCAGTTGCGCGAAAAGGCTGAGCATTTTGAGAAACGACGCGAGGCAGTGCTGCAGGCCGAGGACGCCACCCTTGATGCACAGGCTGAGACGCTTGCGTTGTTGCTGGAGTATCTTCCGCGCACCTATCCGGACATCTACAAGGTGTCGGGTGACTGTGTGACGGTGGATCCTGCCGGGCTTGCCTACAGAATTTCAGACTATGCACATGCGCCGCTTGAGCTTGCCTGCCGGCTGGTGCAGGACGACCTTGTGATCATGCGCAAAGGTGAAGACGGGTACCGGATTGCTGCGGCTGCAGTGTGTTTTCCGTCCACCTGGGTTCTGGCCGACAAGTTTTCGAAACCGATTGCCGAAGTGCATGCGCCGGTGCCGGGCTTTGGGCCGGGCACGCGAACTGCCAGCCTGATTGACCGTATATTCGACAATCTGAAAGTGGGACATCCGGCCCAGCGGTGCAACTGGTCCATCTATGAGGTGGCGGACCTGCATCATCCGTTCAGTCATTCCACGCACACCAGGTGGACTGACACATCCGGCGGGTTTTTCAACGGAACCTGGCTGCGCGCTGAACGTCAGACCCTGACCCGGTTGCCTGCAAGCGGTGATGTGCTGTTTACAATCCAGATCGTCGTTGATCCCGTTTCACTGCTTATGACACACCCGGACAGAAGTCAGATTGCCGCCCGGCTGAAGGCGCATATAGAAAGTCTTGATATGGAGCAACTGGCCTACAAGGGAATTTCCGATCACCGTGATGCGGTCCTGGCGGAATTGTCCATGCTGGCGGAACAAGGCCAACAGTGAGCGACAAACCCAACCCAAAAGATCCCGAGGCCAACTCCCTGTCTGGCCGGTTGTCGCGGTATGCGAAGGTCGGGACAGGTGTCGGGTCTGCAGCAGCACGGGTTGCTGCGGGACGGGCGTTTTCGTCAGGCAACAATCACTCGGCAGAAGCGAAACTGTTCAGGCAGGCGCTGGGGTCGCTTAAAGGCCCGCTGATGAAGGTCGCGCAGTTGCTGGCAACCATTCCCGAAGCCCTGCCGGCGGAGTTTGCCGAAGAACTGGCGCAGTTGCAGAACGAGGCACCGGCCATGGGCTGGCCATTCGTGCGCCGTCGCATGGCGGCGGAACTGGGTGCGGACTGGCAGGACAAGTTCAAATCGTTCGAGCGCGAAGCAACCGCTGCCGCTTCGCTCGGCCAGGTGCATCGGGCCGTTTCGCATGCCGGTGAGGCACTGGCCTGCAAACTGCAGTACCCTGACATGGCGTCAGCTGTTGAAGCTGACCTGTCGCAATTGAAAATGCTGTTTGCGCTGCACCGGCAGATCAGCAAGGCGATTGACACGACCGAGATAGCCGGCGAGATCGGTGCCCGGCTGCGTGAAGAACTGGATTATGTGCGTGAAGCGGCTCACATGCGGTTATACAAGGCGGTGCTGGCCGACCGGCCCGACATCCACATCCCCGACTTGCACGAGGACCTGTCAACCGCTCGCCTGATCACCATGCAGTGGCTTGAGGGCCGCAAACTGCTTGAATTCAAGGATGCTACACAGGAGGTGCGCAACCTGCTGTGCCGCAACATGTTTGATGCATGGTGGCGGCCGTTCACCAGTCATGGTGTCATCCATGGCGACCCGCATCTTGGAAACTACACTGCCTGGTCTGACGGTAGTGGTGAACCACAAGGTCTGAACTTGCTGGATTTCGGCTGTGTGCGTGTATTTCCGCCGTCGTTCGTACAAGGCGTGGTGGAACTGTACCGCGGCTTGCAGGCCGATGATCGCGACCGGATCGTGTCGGCGTATGAGATATGGGGCTTCAAGGGCCTCAATAATGAACTGATCGATATCTTGAACGTGTGGGCGCGGTTTATTTACGGACCGCTGCTGACAGACAAGGTCATGTCGATTTCAGACGGATCGGGATCGGCGGCCCAGTATGGCCGGCAACAGGCTTTCGCAGTGCACACGCAACTGAAGGAAAAAGGCCCGGTGAGGGTGCCGCGCGAGTTCGTGTTCATGGATCGCGCCGCCATCGGGCTCGGGTCGGTATTTATTCACTTGCGTGCGGAGATGAATTTTCACCAATTGTTCGAGACTGCACTGCGGTCGCATGAACTGCGCTCGGTGGGCGACCGGCAGGCCAAGGCTTTGCAGGCCGCCGGCGTTGCGCCTGCAATCGAGGCTGTCTAAAGCGAGCTTGACGACAGGTCAAAGGTGCGGCGTTTAAACCAGTGGAAATACGGCCCGTGCTATTGCAAGTTGATTTTTCAGGATGTCTGCCGGTATTGTGGCGGTTCGCTCTTCGCAAATGTTCAATTTCAGTTTCTCAGGGGCTTTTTAAATGTCTGGACACGACCGTTTCACCGCGGAAATTCTTGATCCTGCCGGTTCAACCGATCACGCGGCAACCTACAATGCTTTTGTAAAGTACGCCGTGGCTCTTTCCATTGCCTGCTTCATCATTCTGACGTCCTTGTGCCTGTTTGCTTTCGGTCCGGTCGGGTCGATATTCTATGGCTTTGGCGGATTGATTGTCGGGTTGATTGTATTGATCATCGACGTTCGAATCGGATCCGGCAACTGGCTGCTTTCCGGCGGCGTTGCGGTGTTGTTTGCCCTGTTCGCGGCAATGCTGGTTTCCTGACAAGCCCTCACCGCACCCCCTGTGCGCAACGCGCGGCAGGTTGATTGGAGTAGCCCATGAAAATAGCTGTCCCCTCAGAGTCGGCTGGCGAAAGCCGTGTTGCAATATCTCCTGATGCTGTAAAAGCCTATGTCAAGAAGGGCCTCACCGTGTGTGTGGAAAGCGGCGCAGGAGCCGGCTCCTTCATGTCAGATGACGCATACAAGGCGGCAGGCGCCACGATTGCCAAAGGTGCCGCGGTTCTAAAGGGTGCCGATATTGTGCTTGCGGTGCGCCGGCTGTCTGACGCCGGCATAAAATCGCTAAAGAAGGGTGCCATTGTTGCCGCCCAGCTTGACCCGCATGGTGACCGTGCAAATCTCGATGCCATGGCAAAGCAGGGTGTTTCGGCGTTTGCCATGGAACTGGTGCCGCGCATTACCCGCGCGCAATCAATGGACGTGCTGTCCTCACAGGCAAACCTTGCCGGATACAAGGCGGTGATCGATGCCGCTGCCCAGTTCAGCCGCGCCTTTCCGATGATGATGACTGCGGCAGGCACGGTTCCTGCGGCACGTGTGTTCATCATGGGGGCCGGTGTGGCAGGGCTTCAGGCCATCGCGACAGCGCGGCGTCTCGGTGCCGTTGTGTCGGCCACCGACGTAAGGGCTGCTGCAGGCGAGCAAGTCGCCTCTCTTGGCGCCAAGTTCGTGTTCGTAGAGGGCATGGCAGACGCAGCGACCGAAGGCGGTTATGCCAAGGAGCTTTCTGCCGAAGACAAGAAGAAACAGGCCGAACTGGTCGCAAATCACATCAAGGGCCAGGACATTGTCATTACAACGGCGCTGATTCCCGGTCGGCCAGCCCCTGTTCTGGTGACCAAGGAAATGGTCGAGAGCATGAAAGCCGGATCAATCATCGTCGACATGGCCGTGGAGCGTGGCGGAAACTGCCCGCTGTCAAAGCCTGGCAAGATTGTTGACCACAAGGGTGTTACCATCATGGGGCACGAGAACCTGCCCGGCAGGCTTGCCGGCAACGCCTCGTCGCTCTACGCGAAGAACCTGCAGAATTTTGTCGATCTGTTGGTGTCACCGGAAGGTGAAATGCGGCTCGACTGGGAAGACGAAATCATCACCGGTTGCGGGCTGATGCGCGATGGTGAAATCGTGCATCCGGTTCTGACAGCAAAGAAGGGGAACTAGGGCAATGGCAGGAATGACCCCGGAACAAGTGGTAGAGGCTGCAAAAGCCGCAGCCAAAGCTGCGCGAAACGCAGCAGACAGCGCGCAAACCGCTTCCGAACAGGCGCAGGCTCTGGCTGATCAGGCGCAATTGATTGCGGATGGTGCGGGTGCTGCGGCTGGCGCGGCAACAGGAATAGATCCGTTCGTGTTTCGACTGGCGATCTTCATACTGGCGATATTCGTCGGGTATTATGTCGTATGGCAGGTAACGCCGGCGCTGCACACGCCGTTGATGTCAGTGACCAACGCAATCTCCTCGGTGATCGTGGTCGGTGCCTTGCTGGCGGTTGGCGCGGGCGCAATAGCGTCGGGTTCATCTGCGGCCATGGCGTTTGGCTTCATTGCGCTGGTGTTTGCCAGTGTGAACATATTCGGTGGCTTCCTGGTCACCCAGCGAATGCTGGCCATGTACAAGAAGAAGGAAGCCAAGTGATGTCAGCAAATATCGCGGCACTTCTTTACCTCGTTTCAGGCGTCTTGTTCATTCTGGCGCTGCGCGGGCTTTCGCACCCTGAATCGTCAAGGCAGGGCAATCAGTTCGGCATGATCGGCATGGGTGTCGCCGTGGTGACCACGCTGCTGCTGCTGGGCGTTGGTTCTTTTGCCACCTGGGGCCTGATCATTCTCGCCATCGCCATTGGTGGCGGCATCGGTGCCTATACGGCCAAGAATATTCCGATGACTGCCATGCCGGAACTGGTGGCGGCTTTCCACTCGCTGGTTGGCCTGGCTGCCGTGTTTGTGGCAGCTGCTGCGCTCTATGCGCCGGGGGCGTTCAGTATTGCTGATGCCTCGGGTCACATCAAAGCGGCTTCATTGCTGGAAATGGCACTGGGCGCAGGCATTGGTGCCATCACATTTACCGGCTCGGTCATCGCGTTCGGCAAATTGTCCGGTCGTGTATCGGGTTCGCCGATCATGTTGCCGATGCGCCACATGATCAATATTGCGCTGTTTGCGGCTATCATGGTTTCCATCATCTGGTTCATGGCGTCCCAGTCGACGACCGCGTTCTGGTTGATCGTGGTTCTGGCGTTGGTCTTTGGTGTTCTGATCATCATCCCGATCGGTGGCGCAGACATGCCGGTGGTGGTGTCGATGCTGAACTCATACTCAGGCTGGGCTGCCGCGGGAATCGGTTTCACCCTCGGCAATACGGCCTTGATCATTACCGGGGCACTGGTCGGTTCATCCGGTGCAATCTTGTCCTACATCATGTGCAAAGGCATGAACCGATCGTTCATCTCGGTGATCCTGGGCGGGTTTGGCGGCGAAACTGCCGGGCCTGCAACTGGGGCCGATGGTGAGGTCCGGCCGGTCAAGCAGGGCTCCGCGGAAGATGCTGCCTTCATGTTGAAGAATGCATCCTCGGTCATCATCGTGCCGGGTTACGGCATGGCGGTGGCGCAGGCCCAGCATGCGTTGCGCGAACTGGCTGACGAATTGAAGGCAGCCGGGGTTTCGGTCAAGTACGCCATTCACCCGGTGGCAGGACGCATGCCCGGCCACATGAACGTGCTGCTGGCGGAAGCCAATGTGCCTTATGATGAAGTGTTTGAGCTGGAAGACATCAACTCGGAGTTCGCCAACACCGACATTGTCTATGTTATCGGCGCCAACGACGTGACCAACCCTGCAGCCAAGGAAGATCCGCAGTCGCCGATCTACGGCATGCCGGTTCTGGAAGTCTGGAACGCCGGTACGGTGATGTTCTCCAAACGCTCACTGGCGTCCGGCTATGCCGGCATCGACAACTCGCTGTTTTATCGCGACAACACACTGATGTTGCTGGGCGATGCCAAGAAAATGGTCGAAGGTATCGTCAAGTCGATGGATTAATGCGCCTTGTCGGCAAGACTGATTGACAATTGAAACCGGTGGTCGTGGACTGCCGGTTTCTTTTTTGATCCGAACACATGAAGCAAACCATGATCAGCTTAGCGATTTTTGTCGCCATCATATATCTCGCCATGGCGGCATTCATGTACGTGGCGCAGAGAAACCTGCAGTATTTTCCGCAGCAAAGCGTCGAGGCAGGCATCGAGGCTCCGGCAGAATACGGACTGGACGGGTTCAGTGTCGCATCTATCCATACCGGCGATGGTGAAACGCTGGTGTCGTGGCTGGCACTGCCGCCGAAGGCCGACGCGCCGGTGATCTTTTACATGCTCGGCAATGCCGGCACCATGGGGGACCGGGCAGAGCGCTTCAGGCTGTTGCATGAACAAGGCTTCGGAGTGCTTGCCCTGAGCTGGCGCGGGTATGGCGGGTCCACCGGCAGTCCGACCGAGAAAGGGTTGGTCGAGGACGGACGCGCCGCGATGAAATTCCTGCAGGAACAAGGAATATCCGCGGCCCGGATCATCCTGTTTGGAGAATCTCTGGGCACAGGGGTTGCCACGCAACTGGCGGCAAACCCGGAAACAGCGCCGTTGGCGATTATTCTTGATTCACCGTTTACCTCGGCAGCCGACGTAGCGCGACTACGGTACTGGTACCTGCCGGTAGGCTTGCTGATGAAGGACCAGTTCCGGTCACTTGACTTCGCACCCAGGGTCACCGTGCCGGTCTTCGTGTTACACGGCACCGCTGACAGGATTGTGCCCTATGTCCAGGGCAGACGGCTGTTTGAGGCCTTCACAGCACCGAAAGAGTTTCTGACCCTACAAGACGGCAATCACATAGATCCGCTGACAGAGGTCAGCTGGGGGGCCATCAAGGCGTTCCTGATGATACATGACGCTGCACCATGACGGTGTGTCCGGCGAGCATCAGACACGAAAAAGCCCGCGCCGAACCAGGTCGAGCAGGCTCAATCAAGTATGCGGAACTCTTAAGCTGAAGCTTACTTGCCGCGCCGTCCGGGGACAACGCCACCTTCGCGCAGCGCGCGCTTGCGCGCCAGCTTGCGGGAGCGGCGAATGGCTTCAGCCTTTTCGCGGGCCTTCTTTTCAGAAGGCTTTTCGAAGTGACCACGCAGCTTCATTTCACGAAAGATACCTTCGCGCTGCATCTTCTTCTTCAGCGCCTTGAGCGCCTGGTCTACATTGTTGTCGCGTACAATTACATGCACAGGCAATTACCCCGTGTTGGCGTTAAAATTGTTCAGGTCAGATGCTGCCAAACATGCGATGAGGCCGAAGCCGGAAACAAAAAATGACAGCAGGTCAAGCGATAGCCCGGCCCGATTGGTGCTGTGAGTACCAGAACAAGAGCCTTGTGTCGAGTGTAAAACACAGACATTAACCGGCAAAACAGCGTTATTTCCTTAGAATAAGGCGAGTGACATGGCCCATTTTGCGGCCTTCACGGCTGGCTGCCTTGCCATAGTCATGAACCACGGCTCCAGCCACACCGGCCAGCGCCGCACATGTGAAAATCTCATCGCCAAGCAGGTTTTCCATCACGCAATCCGAACTGCGCCTGGTATCGCCAAGCGGCCACCCGGCGATGGCGCGAATGTGCTGTTCAAACTGGGAGACATGGCAGGCCGCTTCGGTCCAGTGGCCTGAATTGTGAACCCGCGGCGCAATTTCATTCACCATCAGGCTTTCTGTTCCGCCACTGGTGGATACGAACAGTTCAACTGCCATGACCCCTACATAATTCAGTGATTCCAACAGTGTAGCTGCAATGTCGCGTGCCTGGGCGGCGGTTCGCGATTTGAGCTGTGCCGGCACGGTTGATGAGCGCAGGATGCCGTTTTCATGCAGGTTTTGCGGTATGTCAAACGTGGCAACGGTGCCATCCAGTCCGCGCGCTGCAATGACCGATACTTCGCGGTCAAACGGCACCAGGGCTTCCAGAATTGCCGGTTGCTGGCCAATCGCGGCCCAGGCATCGGTCAGCGAGGTGCCGGTCGCGATGCGGGTTTGTCCCTTGCCGTCATAGCCGAAACGCCGGGTTTTCAGTACCCCGGGGCGGCCGATATCCGCAACGGCTTGTTCAAGTTCTGCCAGTGATCCGGCCGGATGAAACGCCGGCACCGGGATACCAAGGCCGGAAATGAAGGTTTTTTCTGCAATCCGGTCCTGCGAAATGCGCAACACATCTGCGCCGGGGCGAACCGGGCATATTGCTTCAATCAGATCGCAGATCGCTACCGGCACATTTTCCCACTCATAGGTTATCACGTCGCAGGTCGCGGCAAATGCCTTCAATGCCGCGTCATCGTCGAACTCTGCCTGGGTGTTCTGGTGAGCGACGGCGAAGGCGGGATTGTCGCCGGCAGGCGAGTAGATGTGGACCTTGAAGCCGAGACGGGCAGCTGCCATGGCCAGCATCCGGCCCAGTTGTCCGCCACCCAGTATGCCGATCACACTGCCGCGTTGAAGGGGATCATTACTCACAGCCGGTCAACCCGCATCCGGTACACGCGCAACCGCGTCGGTTTGTGCTGTGCGCCAGGCATCCAGTCTTTCTGCAAGATCCGGCTCACCCAGGGCCAGCACGGCGGCTGCCAGCAGAGCTGCATTGATGGCTCCGGGCTTGCCAATTGCCAATGTCCCCACGGGAATGCCGGCAGGCATCTGCACGATGGAATGCAGTGAATCCACGCCCTGCAGCGCCTTGCTCTCGATAGGAACTCCAAAAACCGGCAGCGGGGTAAGGCTGGCCGTCATGCCGGGCAGGTGCGCGGCACCGCCGGCGCCGGCAATAATGACCTTGAAACCATGTTGCCTTGCGCCACTGGCAAACTCATACAGACGATGCGGTGTGCGATGAGCCGACACAATGCGGGCTTCATGGGAAATGCCAAGTGCTGCAAGCGTATCGGCGGCGTGCTTCATGATGGGCCAGTCAGACTGGCTTCCCATGATGACGGCAACGTCGCATTTGCCCGATTTAGCCATGTCTCAATGCCTTCGCGTTGCCCCGATGCCTGACAGGCGGTGCCTGCCGGGATCCGGGAAAGCGCGCGATTATATGAATAACGCCTGCCAGCGCAACGTTGTTTCTGTGAATTTCAGTGTATTATACCTGCAAGGCCCGATTTCCGACAGTGCGCGGGGCCTGCACGGCCATTGAGCGCAACACGCTTCAGCTGTTTGTCAGGCAATGATGTCGGGCAGAAAGTCATCCTCGATCTTGGCGATGCGGTCTTTCAGTGCCAGTTTCTCCTTTTTCAGCCTGCGCAACTGCAACTGGTCGGCGCTGGCAGTGGCGACCAGCGAATCAATCGCGACATCCAGATCGCGATGGCGTTGTTTCAACGTATTCAGCAGGACCATCAAAGTGTCCTTGCCCGGCCCTATGGTCATGTGAAACCGCATCCTTTTTTAAGCGCGTGGCTGAGGGGTATTTTTCCGGGTATTGCGCGGCTTTGGCAAGCCTTCATTGTGCAGCTTACAAATAATTCCCTCGAAAAGAGCACATGCTGCATCGACTTGGCAGGTCTTGCGTGCCAGACTTGCATTGTCCGTTTCACAACTTGCAGGAGGTTTAATATGTCTCTTCAGTCACATTTGTCGGAGCTAAGCGCAAAACACCAGGCGTTGGAACACCAACTGGACAGCGCCATGCAGCATTCTTCGATAGACAGCATGGAAATAGTGCGGATAAAGCGCCGCAAGCTTCAGCTTAAAGACGAAATCCAGCGTATCGAAAGTGAAATCGGAGAGAATTAGGTAGCCACATTGAAGATCTGACCTGCCCGACAGGGCAGGAACAAGCTACAAGAGGTCGTGCGACATGAGTGTCGGGCGACCTTTTTGTTTGAGTTTTTGGCGGAGCAGATAAATTGAAACATGTCGGAATTGTTGGGGCAGGCCTGATCGGCGCCTGTATAGCGCGTGAACTGGCTCTGGCTGGATGCAGGGTATCGGTATTTGAAGCGCATGAGCCCGCATCCGGGGCATCTTCACGTTCAATGGGATGGATAAACGCCAGTTTTGTGGTCCGTGCCGACTATTACGAGATGCGGATTGCAGCCATTCAGGCGCATCGCGACCTGGATGCGCAATTCAACGGCGCGCTGCAAACGCAGTGGACCGGGTCGCTGAACTGGGAAGCACACGACAGTCAACTGGATGGCCTCGTTGAGGAACTCGGCCGGTTTGGTCACCCGGTAAGACTGGTGAACCGCGATGAGCTGAAGGTGCTTGAACCGGAACTGGCGGATTTGCCGGCACGAGCCCTGCTGCTGGAGCAGGAAGGCGCCATCGAGGCTGGCCATGCCACGCGCGTGATACTTCGCGCAGCACAGCAAGCCGGTGTGATCATTCTGGCAGGTGCGCCGGTGTCAGCCATTGAACCGGACGTGAATGCCGGTCATGTGATCACCAGCCCGGCAGGACGTGTCCAGGTAGATGAAGTGATCGTCGCAGCGGGGGTTATGACGGGTCAGCTGGCGGAAAAATGTGGTGGGAAACTGCCAATGCAGAACGAGCCGGGCGTACTGATTGAAACCAGTGAGCTGCCTTTTCAACTGCACCACCTGGTATGGTCACCCGATGTCCACTTCAAGCAGCTGCCGGATGGCCGGGCGATCTGCGGCAACCTGTTTTCAGGTGCAATCGGCGATGGTGCGGTGGAGGATGTGGCGCATCGCATGCTTGAGAGACTGAAGCAGCGCCTGCCAAACGCTGCTGCCGGATTGAAGATAGAAAAGATCCGGCACGGTGTGCGGCCAATGCCTTCAGACAGTTATCCGGCCATCGGGCGGCTGGACAATGATGTCTATGTCGCTGTCATGCATTCAGGCGTTACCCTCGCGCCGCTCGTGGGCCGGCTCGTAGCAAACGAGATTGCCAACGGGACTGAGGCTGACATGCTGAAAACCTTCCGGCCCAGCCGATTTGGTCAGGCTGTGAAGTGACGTGATTTCTTGATTGACGGTGCGCGAACACCTGATACGCTCATGGATGTCATTAACAATTGAGAGGAGGTGATCCTATGTCGAGTGAGATCAAAACTGCTGTTACGGTAATCTGGACACAGTCATCTCGTATTGGAGCAGCCTTCAACATCTGATGTCTTGTGTTGGGGGGCTGGTTTTGCCGGTTTCCCCGGATTTGCCCTGAACGGCTTATCTCACGAAGGGTTCGCGCGAGCAATCGCAGCGAACCCTTTTTGTATGCGTGGGAAGTCGGGCAAGACTCGTGACCTGATGCCGGCCGGTCTTCTGTCTCGTCGCTCACTCCTGATAGGCGGCGATGTGCCGGAAACACTCCCTTGTGCAGTCAACCTAAATTGTTCCATAGGCGCTGATGGGGAACAATGTCCGTCGCCAGGGTTTTTGGAACAGATTGCAGTTTAGATCAAGCGAGTATCCGGCTCATCTGATTGTTGATGTCAGTCGGTGTGATTGTGGTAGTGGAAGCGCCGTTGGTTGATTGTGCCCGGTTCGATGCTTTCTCGTTGCTGCAGTATCGATTGTTCACATCTTGAGTGAACGTAGGTAGGCGTGAGAAATCTCCGTCTCAAGAGCGACGATCTGAGTGTCTGCGGGTTCCGGTCAGGCTGACGTCAGAGCGCGATGGTCGCGGGCTTGGCGGTGTTGCTGTTACCAATTCAAGTGGCTCGGTGCCTGTTCAGGTTTGCACGCGTTGCAGCGAGTGTTCCCCTGCAGTCCGATTTCCCGGAGATGGACGACGTATGGGCATCCGTCGCTGTGAACCTTTTGGAAACCATACCGGTTGACAATGTGGTGGACGGTATTCGATCGGACATTGCCGCCGAATGCAAAGGTCATGTGCCAGGGCGAGGGCATGCAGTCGTTCAACTATCGGCAGAAAATGCGCGGCGTTTTGAAACCAGTGTGGAGCCCTTACGGGCTGGCCACGACTCACGCGAACGCATCTATAATGATGCGCACGGGACGCGGTACGTAAAGTCAGTCAGGTGTGAGCAAGTGCCAGTCATAAAGATTACAGAAGCAGGAGTTGCGAGGATCGAACCTCCCGAGAAAGATCGTGTCGACTACTGGGACAAGGCACAGCCGGGCTTTGGCCTGCGGGTCACCAGCACCGGTCACCGCAGTTGGCAGATCATGTATCGCACTGCTGGTAAGCGGAAGCGGCTGTCGCTGGGTGACTGGCCGGCACTGCCCTTGAAGCTGGCGCGCGAAGCTGCAGCACAGGCGCTCAAGCAAGTCAGTGACGGGCACGATCCGGCACGGCAACGCACAGCGGTTACGGGCGGCGCGGTCAGTGTTGACCATCTCGCCCGGAGTTATCTTGAGCGCCACGCCCGGCGCAACAAGAAAAGCTGGCCGGCCGATGAAGGCATGATCCGGCGCGAGATCATTCCGGCATGGGGCAGGCGGGCGGCGTCGGCCATTGCACGACGCGATGTCATCGAGATCGTGGAAGGTGTCGCTGCGCGCGGACACCCTTACGCGGCCAACCGTCTGCTGGCGCTGATCCGCAAAATGTTTGCCTGGGGATGCGAGGTCGATCTGGTGCAAGCCAACCCCGGAAGAGGTGTGTCTGCGCCGCATCGCGAGGCGGCCCGGGAACGTTTTCTCAATGACGGCGAGATCGCAAAACTGTGGTCTGCATGGACGCAACAGGGCTGGCCATTTGGTGCCTTGTTCAAGCTGCTGCTGCTGACCGGACAGAGCCGCAACGACATCGCATCACTGCAGCTTGAAGACATCCAGTTCCAGTCCAGAGTGTGGTCACCTCCCGGTGCACGCAGTCATGGCGGACACACGCATGAGTTGCCGTTGTCTGATTTTGCACTTGAGTTGCTGGCGGCGTTGCCGCGCTCGAAAAGCGGACTGGTGTTTCCTGCCGGCCCGCGCGCAACAACACCGGTGACCGGGTACTCGAACGCCGTTGCCAAATCGCGCAGACTGTCCGGCGTGGAGAACTGGCAACTACGGGACCTGCGCCGGACGGCTGCGGTCGGCATGGTGCGATTGGGTGCGGCGCCTGAACTGCTGGACCGGGTGCTGAATGTGCGCTCCGGCACTGCCAGCGGCGTGCGCGGCATCTATCAGCTGGCTGCGGAAATGGATGAAAAACGCCGCCTGCTGAACGGCTGGGCAGAGCAGGTGAGACAGGTTACCGGTACCCAATCGGACCTTTGATCAGGTGGAACCCTGACTGGCACCCGTCTGATTTGAAATATGATACTGATCCCTGAATACCGGTAAGTTTCGGATGTGCGGCACATGATTTATAATCACATGCCGGTATCTGAAATCAGCAGCTGCCGCCTTAACCGTCATTGGTCATGTCACGCAGCTTGAACTTCTGAATCTTGCCGGTTGATGTCTTGGGCAGTTCGGTAAAGATCACGTGGCGAGGCACTTTGAACCGGGCCATGTTCTGCCGGCAGAACTCGATGATGTCATCGCCGGTAACCGAGTGACCGGACTTCAGTTCAATGAAGGCACATGGCGTCTCGCCCCACTTGTCATCTGCCTTGGCAACAACCGCGCAAGCTGCGACGGCGGGATGTTTGTACAGCGTGTCCTCGACTTCGATGGACGAGATATTTTCACCGCCGGAGATGATGATGTCCTTCGACCTGTCCTTGAGCTGTATGTATCCGTCTGCGTGCAGGACGCCGAGATCGCCGGTGTGGAACCAGCCGCCGCGAAACGCATCGTCGGAGGCGGCCTGGTTTTTCAGATAGCCTTTCATGACGATGTTGCCACGCATCATGACCTCGCCCATGGTGGTGCCGTCAGCAGGTACGCGAACCATGGTTTCAGGGTCCATGATTGTGAGATCATCGAGCGCTGCGTAGGGCACTCCCTGGCGGGCTTTCTTAGCAGCTCGCTCGGCTGCCGGCAGTTCGTCCCAGGCTGCTGACCAGTCGTTGACGACGGCTGGTCCATAGCTTTCGGTGAGGCCGTACAGATGGGTCACATTGAAGCCGGCCTCGGCCATGGCTGCCAGGGTTGCTTCAGGCGGCGGCGCGGCGGCGGTGAAGAATTCGACGACGTGATCAAGCTCGCGCTTGTCTGCTTCCGGCGCGCCGAGAATGGTCGACATGACGATTGGCGCGCCGCACAGATGGGTGACGCGATGCTCGGCAATCGCATCCCAGATTGCTTTCGGCCGGACCTGGCGCAAGCAGACATGAGTGCCGCCAATGACCGACATGGTCCACGGGAAGCACCAGCCATTGCAGTGGAACATGGGCAACGTCCACAGGTAGACCGGGTGCTTTGCCATGGAGGCGGTGATGGCATTTCCCTGGCCCAGCAGGTAGGCGCCTCGGTGGTGATAGACCACGCCCTTGGGGTTTCCGGTGGTGCCGGAGGTGTAGTTGAGCGAGATGGCTTCCCATTCGTCATCCGGCATTTTCCAGTCATAGGTCTCATCACCATCGGCAATGAAAGCTTCATACTCGATGTCGCCGATCAGAGGACCTGACTGGGGGAACTCGGGATCGTCATAGTCGATGATGAATGGTTTCGGGCCGTCCATCATGACCAGGGCCTCGGCGACAAGAGAAGAGAACTCACGGTCCACGATCAGGACTTTGGCCTCGGCGTGGGTCAGCGTGAAGGCAATGATCCTGGCATCAAGCCGGGTGTTCATGGTGTTCAACACGCCGCCGGTCATGGGCACGCCGTAATGGGCTTCCAGCATGGGCGGCGTATTCGCCAGCATGACCGAAACCGTGTCGCCCTTGCAGATGCCATGGGTGGCCAGTGCGGAGGCCAGCTTGCGCGAGCGCGCGTAAAACTGCGTGTAGTTGAAACGCTGATTACCGTGAATAATTGCAGCATGGTCGGGATATACCCTGGCTGAGCGCGCCAGGAAACTGGTCGGGGTCAGGGGCTGGTAGTTGGCTTCAGTCTTGGCTAGGCCGATGTCGTAGAGGCTGGTCATGGCTGGTTGCGTCCTGCGGGGTCCTGGAGTGGGTATTGATGCGGCTGTGTAACGTGAAGCACGTCTGCGTGCAATTCAATCAGAACCGGCAGGCAATGTCAGCGTGAGGACTTGTGACGTCTTATACCAAAGAAAACAATTATTGACCCTTTTGATGGTGTCAAATCCGTACACTCTGGCAGGCCGGTTTTTCGCGCCCGCCGGACGTCGTTATGCTCCACTTGTGGTCAACCAGACCACGGCGCGAAGCATGCCTAGCCAGCAAACGCGAAAAATCGGTCAAATGAGTCAATAATTGTTTCCTTTGGTATTACAGATCCGGGACGCGCAAAATGCCGGCCAGTGACATTGCCGCAGCTATCGTGGAGTGTCGGGTTTCGTCCGGTCGAATACAGGAACCGGTCGCCGGTTTATAATCAAGGCCAACGGCAATTGCTGTCGTAGAGGCCGGGGACAATGGCGCAGGCGGGTGCCGGGCGTCGGTAAAAACGATCATTCTCGTGGAGTTCAGCCGCATATACGCCCGCGGTTCAGGCTCGACGGCACCGTACAGTCCGTACAAAAAGTGAACAATTGCTCTTAATTCGCCAAATGGTGGCGTTTTTGAGGGTCGATGACGGGCATGCGATTAATTGGTGTCTTGCAACGATGCCGAGTTTGGCCACAATGCATGAAAATTCAACCTGAAGTGCGGGGAACGCTGACAGAATGAGCCAGTATCATGAGGTTTATGCAGGGTGGAAGGCCGACCCTGAAAGGTTTTGGGCAAATGCTGCCGAGGAAATCGACTGGATCAAGCCCTGGGACAAGGTGTTCGACAAGGTGGATGGCCTGGATCGCTGGTTCGTGGGGGCTGAGTGCAATACCTGCTGGAACTGTGTTGACAGGCATGTAGAGGCTGGCCGCGGCGATCAGGCGGCGATTATCTACGACTCACCCATTACCGGCGCCAAGCGCACCTACAGTTATGCCCAGTTGCTCGATGAAGTGTCCTGTTTTGCGCAGGTTCTGACCGACAAGGGAGCGGCCAAGGGCGACCGCGTGATCCTGTATATGCCAATGGTGCCGGAAGCTGCCATCGCCATGCTGGCATGTGCCCGGATTGGGGCTATTCATTCAGTGGTTTTCGGCGGATTTGCTGCTGCAGAGCTCGCAACACGTATCAATGACTGCAATCCGAAGCTTATTGTATCATCTTCGTGTGGTATTGAGCCGGGCAGGGTGATTGCCTACAAACCGTTGCTGGATGAAGCGATTGAACTGGCGACCGTGAAACCGGTCGGCACCATCGTGCTGCAACGCGAGCAGGTCGCAGCCGAGATGAAGGCGGGATACGACCACGACTGGCAGGCAGAGGTCGACTCTGTGCGCGCAGCAGGGCGCCAGGCCGGTTGTGTGGCAGTCAAGGCAACCGATCCGCTGTACATTCTATATACATCCGGTACGACAGGTCAGCCAAAGGGCGTTGTGCGCGACAATGGCGGACACATGGTGGCGCTCAAATGGTCGATGTCGGCGATGTATGGCGTAAAGCCGGGCGAAGTTTACTGGGCAGCCTCGGACGTGGGCTGGGTGGTTGGCCATTCCTACATTGTGTATGCGCCGTTGCTGCATGGCTGCACGACCATCCTGTTTGAGGGGAAACCGGTCGGGACACCTGATGCCGGCACATTCTGGCGGGTGATATCGGAACACAAGGCAGTTTGCCTGTTTACCGCGCCGACGGCGTTTCGGGCCATCAAGAAAGAGGATCCGAAAGGCGAATTCATCGGTAAATACGACCTTTCGCATTTCCGCACCCTGTTCCTGGCCGGCGAACGCGCAGACCCCGATACGATCGTGTGGGCGCAGGATGTCCTGCAGGTGCCGGTAATCGACCATTGGTGGCAGACGGAAACCGGCTGGACCATCGCCGGCAACCCTGTTGGCCTGGGCACTTTGCCGGTCAAACTGGGATCACCCGCCGTGCCGATGCCGGGTTATGATATTCACGTTCTGGATGAGGCTGGCCATGATGTGGAGCGAGGTGTTTTAGGTGCCGTTTGCGTAAAGTTACCCTTGCCGCCTTCCTGCCTGCCGACATTGTGGAATGCCGATGCCAGATTTCGGGATAGTTACATGGCCGCGTTTCCCGGGTATTATGAAACATCGGACGCCGGCTATATGGATGACGATGGTTACCTGTACATCATGGCGCGCACCGACGATATCATCAACGTGGCTGGCCACCGCTTGTCGACCGGTGGCATGGAAGAGGTGCTGTCATCACATCCTGACGTAGCGGAATGCGCCGTGGTCGGGGTGGCGGACAAGCTGAAGGGCCAGTTGCCGGTGGGTTTCGTCGTGCTGAAACACGGTGTCAACTCAACGCCTGAGGAAGTCGAGACCGAATGCGTGAAACTGGTGCGCGACAAGATCGGCGCGGTGGCGGCATTGCGCACTGTGATGGTTGTGACAAGACTGCCCAAGACGCGCTCCGGCAAGATATTGCGGGCAACCATCCGGTCGATTGCCGACGGCGCCGACTGGAAGATGCCGGCCACTATTGATGACCCGGCAATCCTCGGGGAACTGACCGAGGCGATGACTGCCAAAAGCGTAGGAAGTCTTTGATAGAGCTGGATTATATCCACACAATGGCACGCTATAATGCGTGGCAGAACCAGTCGGTTCTTGACGCTGCCGACGGGCTGGATGATGCAGCGCGCAATCTGGATCGCGGGGCCTTTTTCGGATCCATTCGCGGCACCTTGAGCCACTTGCTGTGGGGGGACCAGACCTGGATGCACAGGTTTTCCGACAGCCCTGCGCCTGCGGTTTCCGCGATCGCTGCATCACCGGACATGGTTGTCGACTGGGGCGAATTGAAGGTGCAACGCGCGGCTGTGGATCAAGCGATACTGCAGTGGGCAGACGGCCTGGATTCGGCGTGGCTGGAGACTGATCTGACATGGTTTTCGGGGGCGGCGAAACGGGAGGTGACCAAGCCGGCAGGGTTTCTGGTGGTGCATTTTTTCAACCATCAAACCCACCACAGGGGTCAGGTTCATGCCATGCTGACGGCCGCTGGTGTCAAGCCTGAAGATACCGACCTTTTCTTCCTGAAAAGATAGCTGTTGCACAATGATCCCGGGACGGCGAAATTTCCGTTTCGTTAATACCAGGTGTTCTAGTGTGACCCTAGGCCATATCCATGGGCAGTTATTTCCATATGCTTGAACAACGCAGACGTACAAACCTGATTGGCATTATGTGTGTGCTTGGCGGGACATTCGCCTTGGGCGTTCAGGACATGATCATCAAGCTCATTTCCGGAACCTATCCCTTGCACGAGATCGGTTTTGTCCGTTCTGTCTTTGCCATTTTGCTGACTTGCGTGTTTCTCCGGATGGAAGGCGGGTTCCTGCAACTCAAATCCAGCCGCCCCGGCACTCACCTGGCGCGCGGCGTTTTGCTGATTTGCGCCAACATGGCGTATTTTCTCGGTCTGGCGTCAATGCCGCTTGGCGATGCAGCCGCGATTTTCTTTTCCGCCCCGCTGATCATAACCTTGCTGGCGGTTCCCTTTCTGGGCGAGCAGATTGGCCCGCGGCGCTGGCTGGCGGTGCTGGTCGGCATGATTGGAGTGGTGATCATGCTGCGCCCGGGAACCGATGCGATACGCCTGATTGGACTTTTGCCCTTGTTGGCAGCGGTGTGTTACGCCTCCATTCAAATCCTGGCGCGCAAACTGGGTGCCATAGAAAACGCGTCCGTAATGTCGTTTTATGTGCAGGTCTGCTTTATCGCTTTTTCTCTCGCTTTCGGTATCGTGTTTGGCTCAGGCTGGATGTCGGGCGGCAACAATGCGACGATGGAATTTCTGTTCCGGGCATGGAGTGTGCCGGATGCATTTGGCTTCGCCATGATGGTTGCGTGCGGGCTGCTGGTCGGTGCCGGCGGGTATCTGTTGTCACACGCCTACCGTATAGCGCAAGTGCGTACGGTGGCGTCGTTTGAATATGCCGGTCTGCCATTTGCGGTGTTGCTGGGCTTTATCGTGTGGGGTGACTTGCCGGACGGTTTGAGCATAGTCGGGATTCTGCTGATTGCAGCGTCGGGCCTGTATGTGTTTTTCCGCGAAAACATGCTGCGCAAACGTGTCATCAGCAATGAGCCGGTGTTGAGCGAGTAGGCAGTTTGCCCAAGCTTTTGCGGCGCATTCACTGCGGCAGAACCAGGCAGCTCTGGTGGCATGTATCCTGCCATAACCGGACAACAATTTCCGCCGGATTATAAGCCAGCGGAAAAGGTCAATAGTCGGTTGCTTCCATCTAAGTGAAACATGCTCTAAGTGCAGCATGCTGTAGAGCAACACGGGTTCAATTGAACCCATAAACTTGCTCTAACACTCTGGAAACGATCAGGTTTATGATTCTTGGTTGATTCAACCAAAAATTATCATGATCCAGCAGAACAAGCCTGACAAAGAATGTCTATTCTTCCTCAGATGTCTCGGGCTTCAGGTCCTTCAGCTTGGCGAACACTGAATCGGCGTCCACAGCGGCTTCTTCTTCGACCTGTGGTTCTGCGTCTTCCGGCTTGAAGTCCTTGAAGGCTTCGTCGGCGTTTGGCGCACTGGTGTCCTCGGCAGCTTGGCCTACCGGTGTGTCGGCAATCGCGTATGGCGGCGGAACCGTCTCTTCAGCCGGCATCAGGGTGCGGTTTGGCAGTGTGCCGCCGGCTTTCTCGACGCGCTTGGCTGCCTTGCGCACGGCAAGATCCAGCTCGAGCTGAGAGCACAGGCCCAAGGTCACCGGGTCAACCGGCTTGAGGTTCTGACTGTTCCAGTGGGTGCGGTCACGAATGGCATTGATGGTGGTCTTCGTGGTGCCGACCAGCTTCATGACCTGGCTGTCCACCAGTTCGGGGTGGTAGCGCAGCAGCCAGCTGATTGCGTCCGGCCGGTCCTGACGGCGGGACACAGGGGTGTATTTCGGCCCCTTGCGCTTGGCTGCAACAGGCACCACGATTTTTGATTTGGCCAACTGCAGCTTGTGGCTGGCATCCTTCTCGCCCGCCGAGATTTCGTCGCGGGTAATCTGATTGGCTGCAATCGGGTCCATGCCCTTGATGCCAACTGCAACTTCACCATCTGCGATGCCCTTCACCTCGAGCGGATGCAGTTTGCAGAAATCGCCTATCTGACTGAATGTCAGTGCGGTGTTGTCGACCAGCCAGACGGCGGTGGCTTTCGGCATCAATGGTGCGTCGGACATAAGTGCTCTCCTTCAGAACCTTAGAGGTGGTTCTGCTGATCCAGTGGGATCAATGCTGTTTGGGATGGCTGCTGTATAGAGCCGTTGGAAAGTTTTCGCAATTGCTGATTTTCGATCGTTCACAGAATGTAAATCAGGTCACTGGCTTCACCGGCGGCCCGTTTTGCGTAGTGTTCCTCGAAGTTTAGCATATCCATGAGCCCGGAACCCTGTTCAAAACCGGAAAAAGCCTTTGTTTCATTTGCCATGATGGCGTGAGCGCCGGGTACCAGGGCCGCCAGTTCCTGCTCGGTTCCGCACACTATGCCGTCGGCATCTGCAAAAACAATGTCGCCGGGAGAAACGGTAACGCCGCCACATGAGACGGTTGTCTGGATGTCTCCAATTGTCTGAATGGTGCCGGCAACGGGATGAACTGCGCGGGCATAGACGGGCAGGTCAATATCCTGCATGGCCGCCGAATCGCGCACCATGCCGTCCACGATAATGCCGCCGAGTCCCTTTCGCGAGGCTTCCAGGGCAAACATTTCACCAGCCAATGCGAGATGACCGCCACGCCCGTCGATGACCAGCACGTCACCGGCTTCAGCATCAGCCAGAACCCGCATGACGGTGAGGAAATCGTTGCGGCATGATGCGGTGCGCGCACGACCCAGAAGCTTGCGTCCCGGATTAATGCGTTTGATGCCCGCATCCATTGCGCGGATCTGCTTGTTGATGTCGGCCAGCATGCATGTTTCGAGAGCGGCTAGTTGGTCGAGAAGATCAGTCATGGTTGCTACCTTGGCGTAATCACCCCGGCAGAGTGCCGGGGTTTTGTTTTGAGTTACCTAGACCATGGCGAAGACGCGGGCCGGACCACCGGTACCGCCACGGTGCTTTGGCGCACCGACGACCAGCGTGGCACCCTTGGCCGGCACGGCGTCGAGGTTTGCGAGGCACTCGATGCCCCAACGGTTTGTCGGCAACCAGGCATAGTGGGTGGCGAAGTCTGCGGACGGGCCATAGTCAAGCGACAATGTGTCTACAGCCATGCCGACGGCGCCGGTTTCCAGCAGCATCTTGGTTGCTTCGATGTGGAAACCGGGAAAATGCATTTTCTTTTCAGCATCTGCGCCGCGAAACTTGTCGCTGTCCAGATGGGCTGCCCAACCGGAATTCATGGCAACACAGGCCTTGTCGGGAATGGGGCCGTTGGCGGAAACCCAGGCAGCCACGTCATCCGGAGTGACTTGATAATCCGCGTTTTCTGCCGATTTGGCTTTAACATCGATGACACAAAGCGGGCAAATCAGATTGTCTACCGGTATCTCTGACACCGACTGTCCATCCTTGGAAAAGTGAAGCGGTGCATCCACATGAGTACCAGTGTGCTCGTTTACACGCAGTTCAAACAGATTGAATCCGTTGTCCGCGAAATTGAACTTCTGGTCCCTGAAGAACTGCTGGGCGCCAAAATAGGTCGGAAAATCCTCATACAGTTCATGAGTCATGTCTGCGACTTTTTCATGCCCGGCCGCCAAGGCCGGTGCAGACATGGGTGCAGTGACAGCAGCAGCGGCTATGCCGGCAGCAGCGGTCTGGAACAGGGCGCGACGTGACAGCATCTGCGCCTTTACGCTTTCAATTACACATGCATTGCACATAGTTAAACCTCCTTGCGGTTTGACAGACAGCTCCCGGGTTGTCAGACCGGAAGCTGGCAGTCTAGCACCGGTTCGGCAGGAGGCCAGCCGAATTGCTGTGATCAGGCGAAGTTTCAGACTTCCAGAACAATCTTGCCGATATGTGCGGATGTTTCCATGAGGGCATGCGCCTTGCTGGCTTGTGCCAGGGGAAACGTCTTGAACAGTTGCGGCTTTACCGTGCCGGCCTCGATCAGCGGCCACACGATTTTTTTCAAAGCGCTGGCAATGGCTGCCTTGTCAGCGACCGGGCGAATCCGCAACGTGGAACCGGTCAATGTCAGGCGCTTGAGCATGACCATCAAGAAATCAACTTCTGCCTTTGAACCGTTGAGGTAGGCAATGTTGACGATGCGGCCATCGCGCGCTGCCGCCTTGATATTTCGCTGAATGTAATCACCGCCGACCATATCAAGAATGACATCGACACCGTTTTTTGCCGTTGCCTGTTTCAGCACGTCCACGAAGTCCTCTTCGCGATAATTGATGGCGCGTTTGGCGCCAAGCGCTTCACACGCCGCGCATTTGTCGGCAGAGCCAGCGGTTGTGTAAACGGTTGAACCAAGTTGGGACGCGATCTGGATGGCGGTTGTGCCAATGCCGGACGAGCCACCGTGAACGAGCAGGCTTTCACCCGGTTTCAGGGCGCCACGCTCGAACACATTGGTCCATACGGTGAAAAAGGTTTCGGGTACACCTGCTGCTTCAGCCATGGTGAGGCCTGCTGGAACGGGCAGGGCATTGGTTTCGTGGACAACGCAATACTCGGCATAACCGCCTCCTGCGACCAGTGCGCAGACCTTGTCACCGGTACTCCAGAGTGAAACGCCTTCGCCCAGGCCGACAACCTCGCCGGAAATCTCCAGGCCGGGAATTTCAGATGCGCCCGGCGGTGGCGGGTAGGCACCCTGGCGCTGCAATACGTCAGGACGGTTCACGCCGGCTGCCGCCACCTTGATCAATATTTCGCCGGCACCGGGCACCGGCGTAGGCATGGTGACGGGTTTCAGCACATCGGGATCGCCTGGTTGTGATATTGCAATCGCGGTCATTGAAGAAGGAATACTGGTCACGGCGAGCGCCTCATATGCAAAGGTTGTCAGGAAATGGCCTGTTGGGCATTATCTGGTAATGATGCAATATCTAGTAATGATGCAATCATGCGGTTGCAAGCGGAGGTCATTGTCATGGACGAAGAAATCATCAAGCCGAAAAAACCCGGCCCCGCTGTTGGTGAAGACCTCTCGGAGTTGTCGGTCGAGGAGTTGCAGAAACGGGTGATTGAGTTCGAAGACGAGATTGTGCGTCTGAAATCTGAAATTGACGGTAAAAACTCTTCAAAGGTCGCCGCTGACTCGTTTTTCAAGTTGTAACAGGGGCTGTCGGGCCAGTTTTGTATGTGGTCTAAGTTATTGAGTTGAATCGATTATCGCAAAAGTAACCTCAATGAATTGATTCAGTATTGTCCAAAATGAATCACGTTAACCTTTTGGTAAGGGTCTATGGTGCATATTCATTAACGTAGTCCTTAGGGATTATCCGAGTGGTTCTTCCACTCTGTTTGACGCCTCCCTGTTAGACTTTATGAGCCGCGATTCGTTCGTGGCTCTTTTTTTTGGCACCGGACTTGCTAGACAGGTGGTCAGGCCGGCCTTCGTGGTTCATATTGATGCATCGAAGGTTCCGGTTTTTTTTGACCCAGTGTTTTCGAGGTTTGTTTGATGGTCGATGGTGGTAGTCCCGAGCGTGTCATGCCTGTAGATTTTCTTTCGCGTTTTACAGCATCCAAACAATTTCAGGCGGTTTTTCAGGAAGGCATGAGCCTGATCGAAGAAACGGCAAACTATCTTGATGGTCCGGGACGGCTGGATGTTCGCGAACTGGACAAGCAGGGCTCAGTGACCTATGCGAGCCAGTCCATGCGCCTTACGACGCGGCTCATGCAACTGGCGTCGTGGCTGCTGCTGCAGCGTGCCGTCAGTTCCGGCGAAATCACCCGGGATGTTGCGGATCAGGAAAAGAGCCGCATTTCGCTGGACGAGATCGGGGAAGGCCAGGCGCTTGCCGGCGCAGATGACTTGCCGGAAGCACTCAGAGCGCTCGTCGCACGGTCTCTGCGCCTGCATGAACGTATTGTGACGCTGGACGTGATGGTTGCAGAGCGTGATGAAACGCTGCTGAGCGGTGAGGCGGCAAATGAGGTCAACTCACATCTTGACCTGTTGCAGAAGGCGTTTAACGCGCGCCGCAGCTAAAACCCGGCTGCCTGACAGCCGGGTCCTTTCAGGTTTGATGTATCAAACGGCTGAATGATTATTTCTTGAGGAAGCCGAACTTCTCGTTAAAGCGGCTGACCCGACCACCACGATCGACAAGATTCTGGTTGCCACCTGTCCAGGCAGGGTGCGTGGCGGGATCGATGTCCAATTGAAGGTTTTCACCCTCCTTGCCCCAGGTCGACCGGGTCTGGAAACTCGAACCGTCAGTGTTGGTCACTGTGATCATGTGATAATCAGGGTGAATGTCTTTTTTCATCGAAGCTATCTTTCAAACAAACCAGTCCGCCCAATCCGAAAACCGGAAATGGCAACGACCTGGAGAAAAACTGAAATCCGGCGTGGTCTATACATGAGCAATGCATTCAGTGCAACCATTGCCGGGCATTGCGGCATTCAAAACCGCTTGCAAGCATTCGGGGGTGTGGCACCCGGCCACGCCAGCACGGCTTGCCGCGCACGCCATGGCACGGGTAGTGTGTCGCGCAACAACATGGATTTGAGGGTGGAAGACGTTGACAGTTGAAATGGGCCGGGCAGGGCCGCAGGATGGTCAATCACGCGCCGATGTGTCTCAAACTGCCGGCACCAAGTCAGCAGTCGAACCGGGCGAGCCCGGCAGACGGGCAAAAGCCTCAAGTCTCAGGCCGCTGTCGCGGTTGCTGCCGTTCCTGTTTCGCTACCGGCCACAGATCGCTATTGCAGTCGTGTTTCTGATCATGGCTGCCGCCTCGACACTGGTTGTGCCGGTTGCGGTGCGCCGGGTTATCGACAATGGATTTTCCGATGAGAACGCCGGTTTTGTCGACCAGTATTTTTCGGTCATGCTGCTTGTTGTTGCCGTATTGGCGGTGTCGTCAGCGGGCCGCTATTTTTTCGTTACCTGGATAGGCGAACGTGTTGTGGCGGATTTGCGAGATTCCGTGTTCTCGCATCTGTTGAAGTTGTCGCCGTCTTTCTATGATACGGCCCAGTCGGGTGAGGTACTGGCGCGCCTGACCGCAGATACGACACAGGTCAAGAACGTGTTTGGCACGACGGTGTCAGTTGCCCTGCGAAACCTGGTCATGCTGGTCGGGGCAATTGCAATGCTGATTGCGACCAGCCTGAAACTGTCCGGCATGGTGTTGCTGGTCATCCCGTTGATCGTGCTGCCAATGGTGTTCTTCGGACGCAAGGTACGCACACTGTCGCGACACGCACAGGACACGCTGGCCGCTTCTGCTGCGTTGGCTCAGGAATCGCTCTATTCGGTTCAGGCTGTGCAGGCGTTCGGACAGGAATCGCGCATTGGCGAGACCTTCAACGCAGCGACCCAGCAAGCATTTGAAGCCGCAGCGGCCCGTGCCAGGGGACGGGCATTCCTGACGGCAGCCATCATTTTTCTGGCCTTCGGCGCAATCATCGGCATCTTGTGGTATGGCGCGCAGGAAGTGCTTGCCGGCGCCATGACGCCCGGTACGCTGGGCCAGTTCCTGCTGTATGCAGCATTTGCCGCCGGCGCCATGGGATCGTTGTCGGAAGTCTGGGGTGAGCTTCAGCTGGCCGCAGGTGCAGCAGAGCGATTGTCGGAACTGCTGGATACCCGTCCCGGCATTGCCGATCCTGCAACACCTGTGCCTTTGCCGTCACCGGCAAAGGGCGCCGTGGCATTTGAAAAGGTCATTTTTTCCTATCCGTCACGGCCTGACGACCAGGTGTTGAAGGGGTTGAGCTTCTCGGTAAAGCCCGGGGAAACGGTGGCCATTGTCGGTCCATCGGGTGCTGGCAAGTCGACATTGTTTTCACTGATCCTGCGGTTTTATGATCCGCAATCGGGACAGGTGCTGCTCGATGGTGTCAACATCGCCGATGCGGCGCTGGATAGCTTGCGCGGCTCGATTGCACTGGTGCCGCAGGATACGGTGATTTTTTCCGCCAGCGTGTTTGAGAATATCCGGTTTTCCAGACCGTCGGCCAGTGATGACGAAGTGATGCAGGCAGCGAAACTGGCGCGGGTTGACGAATTTGCAGAGCGCCTGACAAAGGGCTTTGCCACCCAGGTGGGTGAACGCGGTGCAACACTGTCCGGTGGCCAGCGCCAGCGCGTAGCGATTGCCCGCGCGGTGCTGCGTGATGCGCCCTTGCTGCTGCTGGACGAGGCCACCAGCGCACTGGACGCGGAAAGCGAGCAATATGTGCAGGGTGCCTTTGACGACCTGATGCAGCATCGCACCACGCTGGTCATTGCGCACCGCCTCGCAACGGTGCGCAATGCCGACCGGATTATCGTGCTGGACAATGGCTGCGTTGCAGATGAAGGCAGTCATGCCCAGTTGATGAAGAAGGGCGGGCTCTATGCCCGGCTCGCCAAGCTCCAGTTCAACGAATGAACCTTCTAGCAGGCATCCCGAAATAGCGGCCCGCTGCCGGTGAAAAGGCAAGAGCTGCAGGCGTTTGCTGCAAGACCATTATTGGAACTACCTGGTGGTCAGTTTCAATTCGATGCGGCGATTGCGGGTCTTGGCTTCTTCCGACGTGCCGGGATCGAGCGGCTGAAATTCGCCAAATCCTGCAGCGACCAGATGCTGGGGCGGGATGCCCTGGGCCGCAAGGGCCTCGACCACGGCAATGGCGCGCGCGGATGACAGAACCCAGTTGGAGGGGAACAGCGGCGTATTGATCGGGTCATCATCTGTATGACCGTCGACCTGCAGCACCCAGTTCAGGTCTTCGGGAATCTCACCGACCAGTTGCTGCATGGCCACTGCCAGCTTGGCAATTTCCTGCTGACCCGTGGGCGACAGTGCGGCTGCACCCTTGCCGAACAGAACCTCGGACTGGAATACAAACCGGTCTCCAACCACCCGGATATCATCGCGGTTCGCCAGAATCCGGCGCAGGCGGCCAAAGAACTCCGAACGGAACCTGTTCAGTTCCTGCACCCTTTGCGCCAGTGCAACATTCAAGCGGCGACCGAGATCCACAATCTGCGACCGGCTTTCCTGATCCTGCCTCTCCGAAGCTTCCAGGGCATCGTTCAATGCACCGATCTGGCGTCGCAGTGCGGCAATCTGCTGGTTCAGCAATTCAATTCGAGCCAGTGCCTCGGACGAGACCTTTTTCTCACCGGCCAGGCGTTCCTGCATGGCGGTCAATTGCGAACCAGACTGATTGCCCAGTGATCTGAAGGTTTCGACAACGCCCTGCAACTGGCTGGTTTCGTCGCGGGCAGACCTGAGATCATCGGTAAGTGCCGCCAGGGTTGTTTCAACATCGGCCCTGGAAGATTTCTCCATCGCAAGCAGCTCGGTCAGTTCGCTGATTTCAGACCGCAGTCGCGAAAGTGCATTGTCCTGACCCGAGATTTCGCGGGCCTGCAGGAACTGCGTGATCATGAACACGGACAACAGGAAGGTGATAACCAGCAGCAATTGCGCCATGGCGTCCACGAAGCCCGGCCAGATAAATCCTGAGCTGTCCTGACCGCGCCTGCGACCTCTGCCGATACCCGCCACGGTCTAGCTCCGGCCCGGGGGCGTGCCGACGCGGGCCAGCATGCGCTTGATCTCCGCGTTTTGTTCAGACTGCTGCTGTGCCCACTGGCGCACGACCTTCTGCTCATCGCGCATCTGTTGCACAAGACCGTGCACGGCACTGGCGAGCTGCTCCATGGATTCAGCACCTTGCTGGCCGCTGCCATTGGACTGTACGGCTGTATCAAGCGTCCGGTTGATCCGGTCCATGCCTGAGCGAAGTGTCGACATTTCGGCCTGAATATGCGGTGGCAGGTCAACCGGGCTGGCAAATTCGCCGGCATCAATATCAGTCAATGTAGCGAGCCAGTCTTCCAGATCATTGTAGAAGCGGTTCTGTGCCTGGCTTGCCTGCAACTCGAGGAATCCAAGCACCAGCGAACCTGCAAGACCGAACAGGGAAGACGAAAATGACGTGCCCATGCCGGCCAACGGTGCCTCGAGACCGGCTTTGAGTTCTTCAAATATGGTGCCCGACTGAGCTGTTGAAATATTAAGCGACCGAATGGTTTCACCGACGGCCGCAACGGTTTGCA
>Ga0316192_10000400_pt1 | contig 31718 bp, 22 predicted proteins | sample MerIslwburrow_MG_FD_204931 | JGI IMG/M metagenome (GOLD analysis project Ga0316192, IMG submission 204931) | Coastal sediment microbial communities from Maine, United States - Merrow Island worm burrow | ecosystem: Environmental > Aquatic > Marine > Coastal > Sediment | place: USA: Maine...
CCCGGGCCATGATGGGGGCGTTGTCGAGCCTTGGGATCCAACTGCGGGTCGACGAGGTCGCCGAAACCGTGACCGTCACCGGCTGCGACGGGCGCCTCCCGTCGGGCCCGCTGGCCGTCGACGTGGTCCAATCGGGCACGACGAGCCGGTTCCTGCTAGCCATGTTGGGTCTGGGCCCCGGCCCCTATCGCCTTGACGGCGACGTCCAGCTGCGGGCTCGCCCGTTTGGTCCCCTGGTTGGGGTGCTGGCCGCCCTCGGCGTGGAGATCGAGGGCGATCACCTCCCACTGACGGTGACCCGGGGTGGGCTGCGGGCAGGCAAGGTGGAACTGTCGGGCTCGGTTTCCAGCCAGTTCCTGTCGGGGTTGTTGATGGCCGCCCCCTACGCCCGAACCGATGGTGAGGGGCCAGGAGAGGTTGTGATCGAGTTGAGCGACCCCCTGGTGTCCAAACCCTACGTGGCCCTCACGATGGCCACCATGGCCTCGCTCGGCGTTGTGGTCGACAGCGAGGACTACCGCCGCTTTGTTGTCGCTCCCCAGCGTTACCGGGGTGGCTCCGTTGCCATCGAGCCTGATGCCTCGGCCGCCTCCTACTTCTTTGCCGCCGCCGCCATCACCGGTGGGCGAGTGCGGGTCCCGGGCCTGGGGCGGGGCACGGTCCAGGGCGACGTGCACTTCGTTGAGATCCTGCGGCGCATGGGGGCCCGGGTCGAGGTGTCGGACCAGTGGATCGAGGTGGAGGGAGGGGGCGAGCTGCACGGGGTTGAGGCCAACATGGCCGACCTGTCCGATGTGGCCCAGACGCTGGCCGTGGTGGCCACCTTCGCCACCACACCAACCACCGTGACCGGGATCGGTTTCATCCAGTACAAAGAGACAGACCGACTGGCGGCGGTTGTCACCGAGCTCACGAAGCTGGGAATCCGGGCCGAACGTGACGCCGACGGGTTCACCATCCATCCCGGGCGCCCCCGACCAGGGGTGGTTGCCACCTACGACGATCACCGCATGGCGATGAGCTTTGCGCTGTTGGGGCTGCGTCACCCCGGTATCACCATCGAAGGTCCCGACTGTGTGGCCAAGACCTTTCCCGGCTTCTTCAGCACGCTCGGGCAGCTCCGACCCTGAGCCTGTTCGCCGTGCTCAGTCGGCGCCGGAGGCAGGTTCAGGCATGGCGCCGAGGAAGCTACGGGCCCAGGAAACCGCATCGGTTCGCTTCACCGCCCGGCGCAGGGACCGCATTCGCTTGCGGACCTCGTCGTGATCCATGTTGACGGCATCGACGATGGCCTGCTTGAGTCCGTCGATGTCGTAGGGATTGACCAGCAGGGCGTTCTTCAACTGGTGGGCGGCACCGGCGAATTCCGAAAGTACCAGGACCCCGGTGTCATCGTAACGGGTGGCAACATACTCCTTGGCCACCAGGTTCATACCGTCGCGAAAAGGCGTTACCAGCATTACATCGGCCGCCCGGTAGAGCGAAAGCAGCTGCTCGAAGGTCTGGGTTTGATGGATGTAGTGCACGACGGGAAAGCCGACACGGCCGTAGTCGCCGTTGATCTCGCCGACCAACTGCTCGACCCGGGCCCGGAGCGAAACATAGGCCTCAACGGCGTCCCGGCTCGGCTCGGCCACCTGAACCATCGACACCTGCGAGGCGTGGATGCTGCCATCGGCCAGGAGCTCCTTGAACGCCCGCAACCGGACATCAATGCCCTTGGTGTAGTCGAGGCGGTCGACCCCGAGCAACACGACGTGGGGCTGGCCCAGTCGGGCCTGGAGGTCACGGGAGGCGTTGGTGACGGCATGGTCCATGGCGGCCTGCTCATAACGCTGATGATCGATACCGATGGGGAATGATTTCACCAGAACCCGGCGAGGGTTGCCACCCTCATCGACAACAAGGGTTGATTTGCCCTCGCGTGTGGCGACACCGGCGCCAACAGCCAGTCGCATGAAGTTGGCGGCCCCGTCCGGAGTCTGAAACCCGACGAGGTCGCTGCCAAGGATGCCCTCGGCCAGGGCCCTTCGCCAGGGCAGCTGGCGGAACAGTTCCTCGGGGGGAAAGGGGATATGCAGGAAGAAGCCGATGCGAAGGTCGGGTCGCAGCGCCCGCAGCATGGCAGGCACCATTTGGAGCTGGTAGTCGTGGACCCACACCACCGAGCCATCGCTCGCCACCTTGGCCGTGGCCTCGGCGAAGCGCTGATTGACCCGCCGGTACCCGTCGTACCAGCTCCGGTGGAACTCCGACGGCGCCACTTTGTCGTGGTACAGCGGCCACAGGGTTCCGTTCGACATCCCGTCGTAGTGCAGCTGTTTCTCCGTTGCGGTCAACGGCACGGGCGACAGGCGCAAACCGTCGACCACGACCGGATCGGGCCCAACGGTCGTCTGTTCGTCCTCGTCGCCGGCCCAGCCGACCCAGGCCATCTCATCGGCGTCGGCCAGCGAGGGAGCCAGGGCCGAGACCAGGCCTCCGGGGCTGGTGGTCCAGGAGACGGCGTCGTCGGTGACCACACGACGAAATGGCAGTCGATTGGCAACGATGACGAGTTGATTGGATCCGTTGGTGGCAGTAGCCATGGGCAAACCTTATTGCAGTGGGGACTCGGTGGTTCAGGTCAGCTCTAGCACGCCTGCTGCGTCCAGACGGCCTTCGGTACCGATCGCCTCGTTGATGGTCATGGCTTCGGCGGCGGCCAAATCGGTCACCCTGCCCCAGGTTCTGGCCCCGGGCGGGGTCCGCAGTGCGCACAGGGCGACCTCGGGGCCATCGGCGTTGTGCATGACGGTGTAGGCCTCGACGGTCACCGACCCCTGGTGGCTTTCATCGACCGGGGTGGGAGGAACGGCATCAACCCGCTCCTGGACATCGTCCGCGGCGAAGGGCGAGGTGGGCGGACGGGTTGAGTAGATACCGATGGCGTGCTTGGTCAGGAACCCGCCGTTGGCGCTGACCAGGCCGAGCGAGCCCGCGTCGCTGCGCAGTACGTCGATCATGGTGGCGATGGAGTGGGTCACGTAGTTGTTGAGTGGTCCCCCGGCGAAGGTCAGTCCTCCGGTCTGGGTCAGTTGACGATCCTCGCCAAGGCCCAGCGACTGGGCGCCGACCTGAACGGCGGAGGGGAAGCACGAGTAGAGGTCGATGTGGGCGAGGTCGTCGGGTCCGACCCCCGCCAGTTCGTACAGGCGGCGGCCGGCCTCGGTGATGGCGGGGGAGGAGTGCAGGTCCCGTCGCTCGGACACGGCGTAGGTGTCATGGGCGTCGGTTCCGGCCCAGGGGAAGACCCAGCGGTCGCGGCTGATGCCTGCGGCCTCGGCAGCCTCCACCGAGCACAGGAGAACCGCCGCCGCCTGGTCAAGATCCCAGTTCGAATTCATGGCCTTGGTGTAGGGGAATCCGACCATGCGGTTGGATTTCGACGGCTCGCGGATCTCCTCGGCCGACATCGGGGTACGGGACCAGGCGTAGTCATTGGCCACCGCCACCTGGTTGAACCGGTGCCACAGTTCGGCCAGGCGATCGCGTTGCTGCCCAATCGTCTCACCCCGGTCGGCCCTGATGGCGGAGTCGAACAGGGGGTAGAAGTTCACCGGATTCTCCATCCCCCGGGACATCTCGAAATCGGTGGTCATGGGGACGTCATGGCCGAACTGCTCATCGGGCTCCACCCCCTTCTGCATCGTGGCGCTGACCTCGAGCCCGGCGCGCCGTTGACGGCGTCTGCTCCAGATCGTCTCCCCGCCGACGATGACGGCCCGATCGAGCTCGCCTGCGGCGATCCTCGAGGCCAGGGTGTTCAGGTAGGACTGCGGTGTGTTGCCCCCATTGGCCGAGATGGCCGTTGTGGCCTCCGGGCTTCCCAGGGCGCCGGCCAGGAGCCGACCGGGGTCGCTGTAGCGCCACGCTCCCTGTACGACCCCGATGTAGTCGAGTTTGGCCACCAGGGAAGAAGCGCCGGCGTCAGCCGCTGCGGTGCGAACGACCTGCTCCATCAGGGCGATGGCCTCAACGGCGTCGGCGGGGTCCTCAGGCCGCTGCTTGGCCTGTCCTACACCGACAACTACGGGGGTCCGGGGATCGATCGTCATGGTCGTCACGGTAGAGGGGGCGGTCGGCGCTGCTCAAGATGGGTCCGGAGACCTACGCCACCGCGGGGGACGGGGGCGCTATCGTTGCAACGGGTCTTTTCTCAAAAGAGTCAAAGAGGGTGTGTCGTGACGACTGTGCTTTCAGCGATCAGGCAGCGGCCGTGGGTGATCATGGGATTACTCCTCGGCGCTGTCATGGCTGTTCTTGGCGCGCCTGGGCTTGCCGCTGCCACCGCCAATGCTGCCAGCGACGACGTGAAGGTTGAGATCGTTGACGACGAAGCCGACGTCGACGAGGTCAGCTTTCAGCAAATGGTTCCCGATGTGGTGCTGGTGGTTCCCGATGGTTCGAATTTTGACGCCGATCTGGCGGCGCTGCTGTCCGATCTGGAGGCGGCCCCGGGTGTCGCTGCGGTCTGGAGCGATCAGGCCGCTGGTTCGCGTGCCCACCTCCTGGTGAGTTACGAGGCCGAGCGGAGTGACGTCGGCCATGCATCGGTTGAATCCATTGTCGCCGCCCACCCCCGCGGGCCGTTGATTGCCGTCGGGGGCCATGGTGCAACCGATCGGGTCCTGGAGGCAAGGCTCGGCCGATCAGCGTTTGCGCTGGTCGTACTGGCCGCCGTTGTCGCTGGTGGCCTGGCCACGTGGCTGGCTCGGCCCTACCACGGGATGGTCGTTGGCGTCAGTGTTGCCCTGGCCGGATTGTTGGGCGCCACCATGGGCGGGCGGGTCGCTGGTCCGTTCGACGGTTCACTGGTGACGACGGTCCTGCCCGGCGCATTGGCCGCCGTGGTGGTGGCGGTGGTGTTGTCGTTCCGACTTCTGAGTTGGTTCCGGGATCCGGTGGGTGAAGACCTCGCCGAGATGATTCGCCGTTCGGTGCTGTCGATGGGCCTGGAGTTGGTGCTGTTCTTCGCCGGACTCCTGATCGTCGAGATCTTCCTTGAACTGGTCGATCCCGGCCGGTCGGTCGCCACCGTTGCCCTGGTCGGGGCGTTGGCCGCCACTGCCCTCACCCTGGCCATCGTGCCCCCGGCACTGTCGGCCCTCCATGGTGTGGGAATGGAGGCCAATGGCGAAGCCCCCGAATCGCAGCAATCACCCCACCTGATGCTCCGGCATCTGATTGAGAGCAGGCCCAACGGGTCGGACTTCCCCATCCTGGTCCTGCTGGCGTTCGGCTTCTTCTTCGGTTTTCTGAGCCTGCTCGCCCTCGGTGCCTCCACCGTGTCCACCCTGCTCGACACGGCCCCTGTCGAGGAGGATCGTGCGGTCCAGGAGGCACTGCGTGCCGCTGGGGGAGATCCAACGGCGGCCACTCTGGCCGTGTTCCCCTCCGGCACCGATCAGCGGACCAAAACGGACTGGTTGCAGCGTGTATCGCAATTGCCGTCGGTGGGGCGGGTCGACACCTCGGTTGGACGCTACATCGGGGGAGACCTGATCAAGGCCGAGGTCAGCTCCGTCGACCCGGTCACCGAGGGCGACGAGGCCCCGAGGTTCGCCCTGGTCGTCTCCACCGTCACCGCCCGGAGCGGGGCCGCCCGTGATCTGGTTACCGAGATCGAGGGAGGCAACTCCCCGGTCAACGCCGAGCTTTCGGGTCCATCGGTCGATGCCCTGGTGGCGGCCGAGCGTGATCGCTCGCTGGTGTGGGCGACCATGATCGCCTTGGCCGTGATGGCCGGTTCGACGGTGTTCATCCTGGTCGGTGATCTCACGCTGGCCGCCATGGCCGCAGGGCTGCGACTACTCGACTCGATGGCTCTGGTTGGCCTCTATCAGTTGCTGGGGGGCGACGTCACGGGCTCTGAGCTCCTGGTGATGGTGTTCATTGCCAGTATCGGTATCGGACTGTTCGAGATTGGATTCCTGCGTCATTTGTTGCTCAATCACCGCGGCAGTCCCAGCGGGGATCTGATCTCCGACGCACTCAGCGGCGAGGGCTGGGATGCCACCGCTGGTCTGGTTGTCGCCGGTATCGGCTCGTTGGCCCTGATCAGTAGCGGTATGGGAGTGCTGACCAAGCTCGGCGTGCTGATCATGCTCGGCTATGGCATCGAGATCGTCATTGGACTCTGGCTGTTAAGACCTGCCCTGCTCGGTACCCGGACGGTGACCTTCCTGGCCGCCCGGCCGGTGCGGGAGGCGTTGCGGATCATGAACGACTCTGGTGGGGCGGATCAGGCCGAGCACCAGCGATGGGTTTCGGTGGTCGCCGGACTGCTGCAGAGCGAGTTCAGTTTTCAGGCCGATCCGATGGCGGCCGATCTGGAAGCGGTGTTCCAACCGGGCACGCCGGTGTACCACAGTGCTGCTGAACAGCACGGCAATCTGGCCCGGGCCGGATTGTCCGTCGTCGGACGCCCTCCCCAGCTCCGGGCCATGCGGGTGGTGACCACCAAACCAACGGCAACCGTTGCCGTTACCGTCGACCATCCGCCGCGCCGTTTGATCAACCACGATGGGGCGATTGTCGGCAAGCGCAAGGCCGAACGACGCTCGATGATGCTTTGGCTCGTCGACGAAGCCGACGGCAGCTACCGAATCGCCGATCTGGTCGAGACGGGAATCGTGGCCCTGGGCGAGATCGAGGCACCGGACAAAGCGGTGGTTCCGGTTGTCCAGGCGGCGATGGAGTAGCAATCGTGCCGCTACCGTTCGTGGGTAGCCGGACCGGATTGAGTACGGACGGCGTGACCCAGGTTTGAAAGGACAGTCCGGGATGGAGATCGCTGACTCGGTACTCGATCTCATCGGAGATACTCCGATGGTTCGGCTCCGGCAGGTGACCGACGGCTTGGCCTGCCCGGTGGTGGCCAAGCTGGAAACAACGAACCCGGGCGGCAGTTCGAAGGACCGACCGGCCGTGACCATGATCGATGCCGCCGAGCGGGAGGGCCTGCTCAAACCCGGGGGCACGATCATCGAGCCGACGTCGGGTAACACCGGTGTCGGGCTGGCCATCGTCGCCGCCCAGCGTGGTTACCGGTGCCACTTTGTCGTCACCGACAAAGTGGCACCGGAGAAGGTCGACCTGTTGCGGGCCTATGGTGCCGAGGTCACGGTGTGCCCCATCGCCGTCGCCCCCGATGATCCGAGTTCCTACTACTCGACCGCCGAGCGGCTCGTGCTGGAGGTACCGAACGCCTTTCGACCCAATCAGTACGCCAACCAGGCCAACCCCGAGGCCCACTTCGCCACCACCGGCCCGGAGATCTGGCGTCAAACCGACGGCACCATCACCCACTTCGTGGCCGGTGCCGGCACGGGCGGCACGCTCTCCGGAGTCGGCCGGTACCTCAAATCGCAGAATCCGGGCATCAAGATCGTGGCTGCCGATCCCGAGGGGTCGGTGTACTCCGGCGGTGCCGGGCGTCCATACCTGGTGGAAGGGGTTGGCGAGGACTTCTGGCCGACGACCTACCACGCCGATCTTGTCGACCAGGTCATTGCCATCTCCGATCGGGATTCGTTCCTCGCCGCCCGCCGCACGACCGAGCGGGAAGGCCTGCTGATCGGAGGGTCGGGGGGAACGGCGGTGGCGGCCGGGTTGGAGTTGGCGGCCGGACTGACCGCCGACGACCTGGTCGTTGTGCTCATCCCCGATTCGGGTCGTGGCTACCTCAGCCGGGTCTTCAACGACGAGTGGATGGCGGGCTACGGCTTCCTCACCGCCCAGGGCCCCGTGGTGGCCGATGTCCTCAAGGCCAAGGAGGGCGACGTGCCGTCGCTGCTCTACGCCCAACCCGAGGACCGGGTGCGCGACGTCGTCGAACTGATGCACGAACACGATGTTTCGCAGCTTCCGGTGGCCAAGGGCGAGATGCCGCTGGCGGCGGCGGAGGTCTTTGGTTCGATCGACGAGTTGCGCATCATGGAAGCGGCGTTCAGCACCCCATCGGTTCTCGAACGCTCGATCGGCGACGTGATGAGCCCCCGCATGCCCACCATCGGGATCGGGCAGCCGGTTGAACTGGCGGTGCAGATGCTCGATCGGGCGGCGGCACTGTTGGTTCTTGACGGTGGACGTCCCCGTAGCGTTGTTGCCCGGGCCGACCTGTTGTCCTTTCTTTCCCTCGACCCGGCCCAGCCCCAACAAGGAGTTCGATGATGACCGAAGCTGGCAGTGTCAACGAAGGCGGTACTCACAACAGTGGTACTCCCCACGACGGGACGACCCAGGGGTGGGGGTTCGCAACCAAGGCGATCCACGCTGGCCAGGATCCCGAGGCGATCACGGGGGCCGTAACCGTGCCGGTGTTCCAGACCTCGACCTTCGCCCAACCCGCCGTTGGTCAACACACCGGCTATGAGTACGCCCGCACCGGCAATCCGACCCGCACCGCCCTGCAGACGGCGTTGGCTGCGTTGGAGGGTGCCTCGTTCGGGGTCTCCTTTGCCAGCGGTCTGGCCGCCGAGGACGCCGTGCTCCGGCTGCTCAACCCCGGCGATCACATCGTCATGGGCAACGATGCCTACGGTGGTACCTTTCGGCTGATCAGCCAGGTCTTTGGTCGGGCCGGTATCACCTGGTCGGCCCATGATCTCTCCGATCCGGTGACCTTCGGCGATGACTGGCCCGAGGCCACCCGGATGGTCTGGGTCGAGACGCCGACCAACCCGCTGCTGACCGTGGTCGACATCGATGCGGTGGCAGGCGAGGCCCGACGCCAGGGAGCGAAGCTGGTGGTCGACAACACCTTCGCCACCCCCTACCTCCAGCAGCCGCTGGCCAACGGGGCCGATGTGGTCGTGCACTCGACCACCAAGTACCTGGGTGGCCACTCCGATGTTGTTGGTGGATTCGTCGCCACCAACGACGCCGAGATCCACGATCACCTGACCTTCATCCAGAACGCGGTGGGCGCCGTTCCCGGTCCCTGGGATTGCTACCTCACCCTGCGGGGCGTGAAGACGCTGGCGCTGCGGATGGACCGTCACAACCAGAACGCCGCTGCCCTGGTGGAGCTGTTGGTCGGCCATCGCTCGGTCGATAGCGTGCTGTATCCCGGCCTGCCCGGCCACCCCGGTCATCACGTGGCCAAGAAGCAGATGAGCGGCTTCGGTGGCATGATCAGCTTCCGTGTCGGCTCGCAGGAAGCGGCGACGAAGGTGATCGAGGCGACGCAACTGTTCACCCTGGCCGAGTCGTTGGGTGCGGTTGAATCACTGATCGAGCATCCCGGGATCATGACCCATGCCTCGGCCGCCGGGTCACCCCTCGAAGTGCCCGATGATCTGATCCGTCTTTCGGTGGGTATCGAGGACTGCAGCGATCTCGTTGCCGACCTGAGCCAGGCCTTGGCCACGATTCGTTGAACGAGGTGGAGTGATATGGGTTTACAGTCGGCCGACGGCATCGTCGGCGGAACGGCGGTCGCGGTCGAGCCGAAGTCGGGCCGTCACGAATCATTGGAGCAGGCGGTTGTGGCCGGGGGCGGACGCCTGACGTCCATCGATCAGGCCGAGGCTCTGGTTTGGGCCGACCCCCACCGTCCCTTCGACCTGCCCGGGGTGTTGGCCGCAGGCCCCCAGGTTTCCTGGGTGGGCCTGCCCTTTGCCGGTATCGAACCCTACGTGCCCTACCTCGACGAGCAACGGATCTGGACCTGCGCCCGCGGGGTGTACTCCCGCCCGGTGGCGGAACACGTGCTGGCCCTCGGACTGGCCGGTCTTCGGGGCCTCGTTGGCTACGCCCGGGCCGACGGCTGGTCGGCCCAGGTCGGTCGGAATCTGATTGACGGCGAGATCGTGATCTTCGGCGCTGGTGGCATAACCACCGAGCTCCTCGCTCTGCTCCAGGGTTTCAACTGCACCACCACGGTGGTGCGTCGTCGTCCGGACCCGGTTCCCGGGGCGACCCGCACGGTCGGGGTCGATCGTCGTCTTGAGGTGCTGGGCCAGGCCGACCTGGTGGTCCTGGCCCTCGCCCTCACCCCCGAAACCGAAGGGGTCATTGGTCACGCCGAGCTGGCGGCCATGGCCCCCCATGCGTGGTTGGTCAACGTGGCCCGGGGGGCCCACGTCGACCACGAGGCCCTGTTGGGGGCGCTCGACACCGGCTCGATCGCCGGGGCCTGCCTCGACGTCACTGAACCGGAACCACTACCCGCCGACCACGGTCTGTGGTCGCAGCCGAGCGTATTGATCACTCCCCACGTTGGAAACACCCCGGAGATGGGTGTACCTCTCCTGGCGGCCCACATCGAGGGCAACGTGGCCCACTTTGTTGCTGGGGAGGCGCTGGAAGGCGTCATCGACGTCGAAGCTGGCTACTGAGTCCGGGCGACCCACAACTTCGGGTGTCGCCATCGTGGGATCAAGGCCTGTGCCATGTCCACCAGCAGCGCTATGAGTGGCCTAGGATGAATGGGTCTCAACGGTTCGGGACACAAGGGAGGAAGCGTCCGTTGTGAGCTACCACATCGGTGTCGATTTGGGCACGACCTATACCGCAGCGGCGGTCCATCGCGATGGTAAGGCTGCGATCAGCACCCTAGGGGGTCATCACGCCGCCATCCCGTCGGTGGTGTTTCTCCGCTCCGATGGGGTCATGCTTACCGGTGACGCGGCGGAGCGGCGAGCGGGCCACGATCCACAACGGGTCGCGCGCGAGTTCAAACGCCGCCTCGGCGACCCCGTCCCTCTGATCGTCGGTGGCGCCCCCCTCTCGGCCGACGCCCTGATGGCGGAGCTGCTCAAAGCTGTCGTGGCCCAGGTTGAGGCGGGTGAGGGTGGGGCGTTCGCCCGGCTGGCCCTGACCTACCCCGCCAACTGGGGTCACTACAAGAAGGAACTGCTCGACCAGATCGTCAGGCTGGCCGGTCTCGACCGAAATTTGGTGGATTTTGTCACCGAACCAGAGGCGGCGGCGCTTTCCTATGCTGCCCAGGAGCGGGTCGAGACCGGCGAGAACATCGCCGTCTACGATCTGGGTGGGGGCACCTTCGACGCCGCGGTGTTGCAGCGGACCGGGTCCGGTTTCTCGATCCTCGGTCGTCCTGAAGGCATCGAACGCCTGGGGGGGATCGACTTTGACGCTGCAGTGTTCCGCCATGTCGACCATGCACTGGGCGGTGCCATCGACGCCGTCGATCCCGAGGACGATGTGGCGACGGCCGCCGTCGCCCGGTTGAGGCGCGACTGTGTCGAAGCCAAGGAGGCATTGTCGTCCGATGCCGACACCTCGATAGCGGTGATGCTGCCCGGCAACCAGACCCAGGTCAGAATCACCCGCCATGAGTTCGAGGCCATGATCAGGCCTGCGCTGTCGCAGACCATCGAGGCCATGAGACGGGCCGTGGCCTCGGCTGAACTCGAGATGGAGGCCATCTCCCGGGTACTCCTCGTTGGCGGGTCGAGCAGGATTCCCATCGTCGGTCAAATGGTGACCTACGAACTCAACCGCCCGATCGCGGTCGACACCCACCCGAAGTACACCGTTGCCATCGGAGCGGCCTACGCCGCATCCGGCATGGTGCACCTCGACAAGCCGGGGGCGTCTCCCGCTTCTACTCCCACACCCGCTCCTCCAGTGCGAAACCTGCCCGTTGCTCCCGTTGCTCCCGTTGCACCGGGGCCCAAACCCGGCATGGTCAACGCCTCGCTCACCCAGGCTGCGCCGCCGATCGAGCAGCTGCGTCCTCCCGTGGTCGAACCATCGGGGGGTGGGCGTCCCGGCAAGGCCAAACGTCTGACCGCAGAGGATTTGCGCGACCGGGCCCGGCGCTCCAGCCATCAGGCAAGGCGCCCTGCCGCGGGAGCTTCAACCCCCGGAGCGACTCCCGATCCCGGTGCAGGTCAGGCGCCGCCTGCGTCGTCTCCAACGGCCAGGCAGGCTCCGGCCGCTCCCGGTCCTTCATCGCCCGAGTTCAAGCCCCTGTCCTCCGGCGGTCGGGGCCAAGGGTCGATCGACGTTGGTAGAACCTCGGCGTTTCCCGCCGGGAGTCAGCGGGGCCAGCCGGGGCAGGGGTCTGCGCCGTCGTCAGAGGCGACGTCGATTCTCGATCCCGATCGGTTTCAGAAAACCGCGGTGTATCCCGGAGGGGCCGACGACGTTTTCGGTTTGTCGGGGGGACACAGCGGCGGCGCTGGTGGTGCTGCAGCCCCGTCTGGCCGGTCGGCGAAGCGATGGATTCTGGCCCTGATCATCATCGCGGTGATGGCGGCCGCTGCGGTCGCCGTCATCACCCTGGGCGGCGGGTGACGCCCCATCGTCGAGCCGGAAAGCAGCTTCGGGTGATCGCGGTTCGGTCGGATGGGACCGGCTGATCAGTCGCCGTCGGGTGGGAGCACCGACCCGCCAACGGTGAGGGTGCGTCCCCGGAACGTGGCGATCACGGTGCCGGTTTCGTCGGTGACGACGGCATCGTTCACCGCGGTGCGACCCCGCCTCGTGCGTTCCTCCGCTTGCGCCGTCAGCACCGCTCCCGGCCGCGCCGGGTTGAGCCAGTCGATGTCAGCGTGCACCGCCAGGGAGCGCTCGTTTGCCGCATTGGAGGCGAAGGCCATGGCGCTGTCGGCCAGGGTGAAGATCAGGCCTCCGTGGCAGACACCGAGCCCGTTGATCATGTCGGGTCGGACGGTCATGGTCACCGTTGCCCGACCCGCCTCGACCGCAACCAGGGTGATCCCCAACGATTGTGAGGCCAGGTCCCCGCGGTACATGGCGTCGGCCACGACCCGGGCTGACGGCGTGGTGTTACCCACACCGGGGAGTTGGTCGGGCGAAGCGTCGGTGGCGGGCTCGGACATGGAGCGAGACTAGCGCCGCCGGGTCGGCCTGGAACCGGCCTGCGAGCAGGGCCGATGTCGGCACCAATGCGTCGCGAGCCGTCGATGGGGACGTATCGTCAAGGGGCGCCCGTTGTGGAGCGCCTGGTCACCCCGTGTCCAGTCCAGTTCGGTCCCACCTGGTAGTCGGGGCCATGTCCCTTTCATGGAGGAACCAATGACGCTTACTGCTCGCCTGCTACAAGGTCTCGACCGGCTTCGGCCGGCCGCTGTTGTTTCGGCCCACTGCGACGGCCCCTGTGGGGTCTACGATCCGGCCAGTGCCCGGATCGCCGCCGAGTCGGTATTGGCCATGGCCCAGAAGATGCTGGCCCTCGATCTCGACGCCGACGGCTCGCTCAACACCTACTCCCGGTTCGTGCTGATCAAGGAAGAGCAGGCCGAGTTGGTCAAGCGTGAGCTCAACGTGCTCTGGGCCGACTACTTCAAGCCGGTGCACCTGGAGGCCCACCCCAATCTCCACGAGCTGTTCTGGAATGCGGAGAAGCAGGCCTCGACGTGCAAGCAGACCGTGAGCGTCGAAGCCTGCCAGGAACTGCTCAGCCAGATCGAAGCCATCCACAACGTGTTCTGGTCGACCAAGGGCCGTGAGGTGGCGTGGGTGTTGGCCAACCCGTAACAGGTTGCCGGGTCAGGCTTTGATCGAAGTAACCGGGGGGGTGCGGGCGGCGGCCGAAGTGGTTGCCTGGATGGCCGGTCGGCGTCGTCGGTACCGGGTCGTCGGACCGTCCATGCAGCCGACCTTGGTTGACGGCGAGTTCGTACTCGTCGACTGTGGGGTCCGTCCTGGTGCCGGTGACCTCGCCCTGGCTTCGGCTCCCGGCCCCAATGGGGTGCCCGTGGTCAAGCGGGTGGCAGAGGTCTCCGAGGGCCCGCAGTACCGGATGGCCAGTGATAACCCGAGCCAGGGCACCGACAGTCGCCATTGGGGGCTGTTGGGGCCCGGGTCGGTTCACGGTCGGGTGACCCTCAACCTCAATCGTCCCCTGTTGACCCTGGCTCCGGTTCCCGGGCCAGGGTCGACGGCGGAGAGCGGACGATCCTGACTTCGGCGGCTACGGCTCTGAGGGCCAAGCGTCGGTCCGGGACCGCCCGCCCGGCCCACCGGCGCCGGTAACCTTTGATGGTGCTAACGGTCTCCGGTCTCTCCAAGTCACATGGCGATCGAACATTGTTCGACGATGTGACGTTCCGGTTGTCGCCGGGGCGTCGGGTCGCCCTCATCGGGGGTAACGGGGTCGGGAAGACGACCATCTGCGAGATCCTCGTTGGACTTCAGGAGCCCGACCGTGGCGAGGTGTCAAAACCGAAGGACTACCGCATTGGCTACCTTCCCCAGGAGCTGATGGAGGCATGGACCGGTTCGGTGCTCGACGAGGTGTTGCGGGGCTCGGGCGACGTATTGTCCTTGGAGGAGGAACTGCGCCGACTAGAGACGGTGATCGGTTCGGCCTCGGGGGTCGAGGCCGAGGAGGCGCTCGAAGCCTACGGCGTGGCCCAAAGCCATTTTGAGGCCCTCGGTGGCTATCAGATCGAAGCCGAGGCGCGCCGAATCCTGGGGGGACTCGGGTTCACCACCGCCGACATGGACCGACCGCTGACTGAGATGTCCGGTGGCTGGCAGATGCGGGCCGTTCTGGCCCGGTTGTTGCTGCAGAAGCCCGATGTTCTCGTGCTTGACGAGCCGACCAACCATCTCGACGTCGACTCCGTGGCCTGGCTGGAACAGCAGTTGGTGGCCTGGCCCGGCGCCCTGCTTTTTGTCTCCCACGACCGGGATTTCATCGATGCCGTTGCTGAACGTTGCCTGGAGGTGGCCTGGGGCACGGCCCTGGAGTACGTCGGAGGCTTCGCCGAGTTCATCGTGGCCCGCGAAGAACGTCTGCAGGGGCTCGAAGCGGCCGCATCCCGCCAGGCCAAGGAGGTGGCCCGGGTCGAGAACTTCATCGAGCGCTTCCGCTACAAAGCAACCAAGGCCCGCCAGGTGCAGTCCCGGATCAAGACCCTGCAGAAGTTGGAGCGCATCGAGGTGCCACAGGTCGCCGACCTCAAGCTTCGGTTCGCCTTTCCCGACCCTCCCCGTTCCTCACGCCTGGTGATCGAGATTGACGACGCCACCGTCGGCTACGACGACGTACCGGTCGTTTCGGGGGTCAACCTGGTGGTGGAGCGGGGCGAGAAGTTGGCCCTGATCGGGCCGAACGGGGCGGGCAAGACCACGTTGCTCAAGGCCATCCTCGGCCAGCTGGAGCCCATGTCGGGTTCGGTCAAGTTGGGGGCCAACGTTGACGTTGCCTATTTCGCCCAGCACCAGGTCGATGCCCTTGATATGAACCGGACCGTTGAGCAGGAGTTTCGAAAGGCGGTGGGGGCGCAGCCCAAGAACCGCAACCTGCGCACGGTGCTTGGTTCGTTCGGCTTCTCCGGTGAAGCCGTCGAGCGTCTGGTCGGTGATCTGTCCGGCGGCGAGCGAACCAGACTGGCCTTGGCCGAGACCATGTGCGACCCGGTCAACCTGCTGGTGCTCGACGAGCCGACGAACCATCTCGATCTGCCAAGCTGCGACATTCTGGAGGACGCCCTCAAGGCCTATCCGGGAACGGTGCTGCTCGTCAGCCACGATCGGTATCTGATTCGAAACACGGTGGAACAGGTGGTCGAGGTGCGCGATGGTCGGGCCACCCACCATCTCGACGTCGATGAGACCATCCTCAACCCTGGCCGTTCGGGAACCGGGGCCACACGATCGTCGAGTCCGCAGGCCCATGTATCGCGGGCGGGGGCCAAGGCAGGGGGCTCGAATCGGGGACACGCCAAGGGCCAGGAGGGTCAAAACCCACAGGCGAAGCGACGGCTCTCGGGGTCGGGGTCGGCCTCGGCAACAGCCCGGCCATCGGGCCAAGGCCCGGGTCCGGGCCAGGCCCGGGGCAGCGGTGCGGGGCATCGGGATCGCCGCAAGGCACAAAAGCGCGATGAGGCCGAGCAACGAAACGCCAAGAGCCGGGATACGCGTGAGCTGCGCAAGCGGACCGTCCGGCTTGAGCGACAGGCCATGAAGGCTGAGCAGGAGGTGACCTCGTTGGAGGAGCGCCTGGCCGACCCCGAGGTCTATGCCGACAAGGCCAGGATGAGCGAACTCATCGGAGAGCACGAGCGGGCCCAGACCAAGGCCCGGCGTCTGTTGGCGGAGTGGGAATCGGCCTCGGAGGACCTCGACGCCACCGCTTGAGCGGGCCGACCAGCCTGAACGCGCCGGGTGACGGCGGAGCTAGCGGTTGCCGCTCTCGCCGATTCCCTGGGCGAACAGTACGGCGGTGGCCACGCCGACAACCCCGAGAACAATGGCTGAAGTGCCGAGGCTGAAGTACTGGCCGATGATCCCAACGACCAGGGGTCCCGCTATCCGACCCAGATCGGCCAGCAGGCGGACCATGCTCAGGAACTCCGCCGGGCTGTCGGCCGGGGCCAGATCGGTCGACATGGTGAGCATGGTCCCCGAACCGAGCCCGTTGCCAAGGCCAATGAGTACCGAAACCGCCACCAGGCCCCAGTAGGAGTGCGCCAGCGGCAGCGTCATCAGCCCGATCGACAGCAGCACGAACGAGGGGACGATGGCGTAGAGCCGCCCGAAGCGGTCCATGGTCCAGCCGGCCACGGGGAACAGGGCCAGGTCGAGGCCGCTGGCCATGGCCACCACAAAACCGATTTCGTCGATCCCCAGGCCCAACACCTCGCGGCCGTAGAGGGGGATGACGATGAGCCGGCCAAAGCGCACAACGGCTGCCCCGAGTTGGCCCAAACCGGCCAGGGCAATGATCGGTCCGTGACGGCGTACAACCTGGGCGTACACGCTGCGGGCGGTGTGGGCGGAGGTTCGGCTGCGAGAAACGCTGGACACTCGACCTCCAGCCAGCGAGCCCTGGATCAGGGCCGCCAGCATCAGGCCCGCCGCCACCAGAAACGTCGGCTTGAGGCCGATGGCCTGGCCCAGCAACCCGCCGGCCAGCGGCCCGATGAGCAGGGCGGCACGCCCCAGGCCACCGTAGAGGGCCATTAGCCGACCACGGATTGAGGGGCCAATGACCCGACGGGCGTAGCTTTGGCGGGCCAGCAGGCGGGACGACTGCCCGGCCCCGGCAGCCAGACAGGAGGCGAAAGCCAGCCACAATCCGCCGGGCAGGGCCAAACCGGCCGTACCCGCCGCGCTGAGGGCGATACCGCCAAGGAAGCCACTTCGTTCGCCGAAACGGCCGACGAGGGCGCCGCTGGGAAGGTTGGCCAGCAGCCCTCCGGCGGCCGCGGCGGCAAGAATGACCGAGGCCAGGGCCAGTGATTCGCTCTGCTCGCGGACGAACACCGGCAAGGTCGGTACCAGCATCATTGTGCCCGTGGTGGCCAGCAGCGATGGCAGATAGAAGCGTGAACTCAGATGGCGGAACCCGGTCCGTAGATCGTCGATGACGGGATCATCAGCTGGCAGGAGCCCCTGTGCGCGTCCCGGCGCAGGGCCGGGCCCTGATCCGGGGCGGGCCCCGCCGGGCCCCGGGTTCAAGAACTGAGCCGTAGGGCGTTGTTGATCAGTCCCAGATGGGAGTAGGCCTGGGGGATGTTGCCGAGCGCCCGTCCGTTCTCCGGATCGAACTGTTCAGCCATGGTCCCCGTCGGCCCCGCCAGTTGGCAGAGGTCGGCGAACAACGCCTCGGCGTCGTCGCGGCGGCCGGTGAGGGCGAGGGCGTCGATCAGCCATGAGGTCATCAGGTTGAAGCCGCCCTCACGGCCGGGTAGTCCGTCGTCCTCGCGGTAGCGGTAGACGGTCGGACCCCGCCGCAGTTGGCGTTCCAGGGTGGCGACGGTCGAGACGAAGCGCTCATCGTCGGGAGCGACCAGACCCCACAGGCCAATGGCCAGCACCGAGGCGTCGAGGTCGTGGCCGTCATAGGCGGCGGTAAAGGAGCCGACTTCGGGCTTCCAGCCATTGTCGAGCACATCACGGGCGATCTGATCCCGCAGCGTCACCCAGGCCTCGGGTTCCCGGTCGAGGAACTGATCGGCGATGGAGATGGCGCGGTCGACGGTCAACCAGCACATGACCTTGGAGTACACGTGGTGGCGGGGTGGTTTGCGGATCTCCCAGATCCCATGGTCGGGCTCGTGCCAGCGCCGGGAAACCGCAAGCACCATGGCCTCAACCAGGCGCCAGTGTTCCGCTGACAGGGCCTCGCCCTGCTCCAGCAGCACATGGACCAGGTCGACCACGGGGCCGAACACGTCGAGTTGGACCTGCCCGTCGGCCGCGTTGCCGATCCGCACGGGCCGACTTCCGCCGTAGCCGGGTAGATCGTTGATCTCGGCTTCGGGCGGGAGGTGGCGCCCGGTCACGTTGTACAGCGGGGCCAGACGCTCGGGGTCGTTCCTGGTCTCCAGGATCTGCAGAACCCAGTCGAGGTAGGCCCGGCCCTCGCCGTGGGAACTGAGTCGGGCCAGTGCCGTTGAGGTCAGGGCGCCGTCACGTAGCCAGCAGTATCGGTAGTCCCAGTTGCGGACCCCGCCGAGATGCTCGGGCAGGCTGGTGGTTGCCGCCCGGACGATGGCCCCGGTTGGGCCGTGGCACATCGACTTCAACAAGATGGCGCTGCGGGTGACCAGATCCCGTTCCAGGTCGGGCAGGCTGAGCTTGCCGACCCAGTTCGACCAGAACCGCTCGCTGTCGGCTCGGCGGTCGGTCTCGGAGCGGGGGTCGGGGCGCACGGTGCCGGTACCGGCCCGTAGCTCCAGGGTTACCGGGCCGGAGCCGAGGTCGATGGTGGCCACCGCCGTCTGGTTGTCGCCGTCCTGCACGATCTGCCAGTCGATTGCGGGGCCTCGCAGCACCATGAGATCGGCGGTGCCATGGACCACGATGCCGTCGTCGCGCCGTTCGAGCCTGGTCGGCACCCGACCGAAGGCGAGGCGGGGGGCGAATTCGATCATGGCCTGACCGGTGCCTTCCACCACCCGGATCAGGTCCGAACGGCCGGCCAGGCGCCGGGTGCGGCCGCTGGAGGTGTCAAGGTAGTCGGTGACGGTGAAATCCGGGAACTGGGTCTGTAACACCATGGTGTTGGCCCGGTACCGCTGGTTGAGGGGTGGTCGATCCTTAACGTCACTGATCGAGAAGTGCCCGGCCGACGGACCCCCGAGCAACTCGGCGAACACTGCCCCGGAGTCGATACGGGGAGCGCATAGCCAGGTGATGCGGGCCGCTGGGGAGACGATGGCCGCGGTTCGCAGATCGGAGAGAACCGAATGGTTCTCAAGGGGGACGAGGCCTGCCCCCCGCAGCCACTTCGAACGGAACTCGGCCAACAGGGCCAGCAGCTGGGCCACGACATCGGTGTCGGCCACCCGGTAGCGGGCGATGGTGGGTCCGTCACCAACCTTGATCCCGATATCGGGGCCGGTCAGGGTGCGGAAGCCGTCCTCATCGGTGACGTCGTCGCCGAGGAAGACCACGGCCGAGGCGCCGACCTGGGCCCGCATGGTGTCGATCGCGGTTCCCTTGTTGGTGTCGATCACCGCCATCTCGATGATGTCGTGACCGTTGCGGGTGTGGACCCCGCGGCGACCGGCAGGACCCCGTATCAGCTCATCGCGGGCGGCCCGGCGGACCCCTTCATCCATACCCCGGAAGTGGAACGTCACCCCGGTTGGCTTCTCCTCGACCCGGGCCGAGTACTTCGTTCCCAGGGCCTCGACCTCAGCGGTCAGTTCGGTCCGCAGCGACAGTAGTTCGGGGGCCAACTGCGAGGCGAAGCCCAGATCGAACTCGCTGCCGTGGCTGCCGACGAGTCGGATCTCCTCGGGAAGGCGTGACAGCAGGGCGAGATCGCGCAGGCTGCGACCCGAGATGACGGCCACGTGGGTGTTGGCCTGCTCGGACAGGGCACGCAGGGCGGCCACCGCCGACCGGTTGGCCTTGGCCTTCATCGGATCATCAACGAGGGGAGCGAGGGTGCCGTCGTAGTCAACGGCGATGAGCAGGGCTGGTACCCGGGCCAACTGTCGCAGTCGGTCGCTCAGCTCTCCGAGATTGTTGCTCGTCATGGTGTTTCTCCACCGCCCCGTTGTCCGGCCTCGGCAACCTACCCGATCCTGGCGACGCCCAGTGGGCGCCGCCAGGCTCTAGGTTAGGGTCTTGTCCTCAGCCGGTTGTAGCTGCGACAAACCAACATGACCTTTCTTCCTCCTGAACCAACCCCAGATCCGGGCCCTGCGGGCCATCGACGGTTTCCCGAAGGCTTCGTCCTGATCGTGGCTTCGCTGTTTGGGGCGGTGGTTGTCCTGGCTGCGGTTCTGCTTGTTCGTAACTGGTCGGGCGATGAGGCAAGGGTCGAGGGGGCGTCGCCTGCCAACTCGGCCAGCACCTCGGCCCCACCCCCGACAACGCCTGAGGCCGAGGCCCCAGCACCCGACCCCTCAACCGAGGGCGAAGGGACCGAGCCCGACGAGAACGACGAAGACGACGCGGCGGGGGGCGGTTCGACCACGGTGCCACCGCCGCCGAGGATCGAGACGATCGCCTGTCCCGCCGATATCGATCTGGTGATCTGCGACGCGGCCGAAGCGGTGCAACAGCTGCGGGGGCGGCCGTTCAAGGTGTTCCCCTCCGTTGAACTGCTTGAAGAAGCGGAGTTCAACGCCGTGCTGCTGGAGGATTTCGACGAGGAGATCCCGGAACTGGAGGTCGACGGCCAGGTGTTGGCCGCTCTCGGGCTGTTCGATTCCGAGCAGTCGCTGGCCGACGCCTTCCGGGATCTGCTGGAGGTCGGGGTCGTCGGATTCTACGATCCCGAGACCGACCGCCTGCGGGTGAAGGCGGGCGAGCTGAACCTCTACGCCCAACTGATCCTGGTCCACGAGTTGGTGCACGCCATCGACGATCAGTGGCTGGAGCTCGATCTGGGTGATGCCGAGGACGATGAGTCCGGTTACGGCTTGTCGGCCGTGGTTGAAGGTAACGCCTCCCGGATCGAGTATCGCTGGCGGGCCGGACTCGACGACGAGGACCGGCGGGAGCTCACGGCCCAGGAGTTCGCCCTGCTGACTCCCGATGACATCGCCCGCTACCTGGCCATTCCCTCGGTGCTGATCGAGCTGATCTCATCGCCCTACACCGATGGACAGGTCTTCGTCGAGCGGTTGGCTTCGCTTGGAGGCGAGGAGGCGGTCGATGAGGCCTTCGCCAACCCGCCAACATCGAGTGAAGAGATTCTGCACCCCGGCACCGACCGCCTCGACGACCCCGAGATCAGCGTTGACACACCACCGTCGGCCGGTGAGATCATCGATGAGGGCCGTTTGGGCGAGCTGCTGATCCGCATCTGGCTTGGGCGGGTGGCGGCCGAGGGGTGGGGCGGTGACCGCTACGTGGCTTGGACCGAGGGTGAACGGTCCTGTATCAGCATCGATATCGCCGCTGACTCGGCCTCCGACCTCGACGATGTGCGATCGGCGGCCGAGCAATGGGCGCTGGTCCAACCCGAGGATCGTTCGGTGGTCGACATCGTCGCCGATGTCGCCGACCTTGTCCGCATCACCGGTTGTGCGTGAGTGCGGCCGGCGGCGCCGGCCGCTAGAAGTTCGCACCAGCGGCGGGTCTGGGGCAGGCTGGGGCCCATGAAGATCCGGATCGGCTACGGCCTCGGTACCCGCAACGCCACCAACGACCAGGACCGCTTCGCCCAGTTGGTCGATGCCCTGGAACGCTTGGAATTCGACTCGCTCTGGCTGTCGGAGCGAATCACCGGTGACTGTCCCGATCCCCTGGTCGGTATGGCCTACGCCGTGGGCCGGACCACCAATCTGAAGGTTGGCATGTCGGTGATGGTGCTGCCGGGCCGCAACCCGGTGGTGTTGGCCAAATCAATGGCCAGCCTCGACCGACTGTCGGGCGGACGCCTGATTCCTGCGTTTGGCCTCGGGGTGGCCAACTCGGCCGAACACCAGGCCTTCGGGGTCGATCGACGTGACCGGGGTGGCTGGTTCAACGAGGCCATGCCCCTGCTGCGCCGCCTTTGGACCGAGGATCACGTGACCCACCACGGCAAGCGTTTCAACATCGAGGACGTCACCGTGAGACCCCGCCCGATCAACGACCCGCTCGATGTATGGCTCGGGGGGATCGCCCCCCTGGAACTGAAGCGGGTGGGGGTGCACGGCGACGGCTGGCTGCCGTCATTCTGCACCCCGGCCCAGGTGGCCGAGGCCCGGATCACGATCGATGCCATCGCCGCCGAACACGATCGGGAGATCGAAGCGGAACACTATGGGGCCCTGATTGCCTACCGAGCCGACGACGCCCCCGTCTCGGACACCATGGCCTCCATCATCAAGGCCCGCCATCCCGACGCTGATCCGGCCCAGATCATGCCGACCAGGAGCGATCTGCCTGCGGCCATCGGCCGCTTCGTCGACGTCGGCTTCTCGAAGTTCGTGTTGATCCCCTCGGTCGAGCCCACCGATTGGGACGACGAGCTCGAAGAGTTGGCGATGTTGGTCAAGCCGTTGGAGAACTGACCCCTGCACCGGAGGTTTCAATCCCTGGTGGGGGCAGCACACCGTGCAGGTCCAAGGGCCATGCGGTCTGCATATCGGGGTCGGTGACAACCAGCCGGTTGTTGCCGGTATCGGCGATGATCAGGTGACCGCTGGCCAGAGGGCAGATGCCCGACGGCCGGTTCAGTCCGGCCAGGCCGAGTGTTCGGATGCGGCGGTTGGTCAGGCGCCGCAAACGGTTGTTTCCGGTATCGACGATGATGATCGAGCCGTCGTCGAGCACGGCCAAATCACTCGGTCGTTGCAGCATGGCCTTGTGGGCCGGTCCGTCGACCAGACCCCACTCGAAGAAGCCGTTTCCGGTGATGGTCGCCACCTTGCCGCTGTCGGTGAGCAGCCTGATGTTGCTTGAGGCCGAATCACAAAAGACGATACCCACCTCGGTGCGGGCCAGACCGGTCGGTTGACCCAGCTCCGCCTGACCCGCACCGCCGTCGCGGCTGCCCGTGTGACCCGAGCCGGCGATGAGGCCCATGACGACCGAGTCGTTGCCACCGTCGATGATCCGGTAGAGCTTGTCGGCCCCACTGTCGGAGACGACCAGCGAACCATCGCGGTCGATCATCAGTCCGGTCGGGGCCAGGAGATCATCGGTCAGTAGTTGGCGCCGCTTGTTGGACAGATCGAGGTAGCTGACGCTGCCCGCGGCCCGTTCCGAGACGAAGATGCCGTCGGCATCGTCACACACCACCGAATTCGGCTGATCGAACCCGTCGATCTCGGCAATGGCCACCGCACCGGTCATGGCACTGTTCGGTTCGACGATCAGTAGCCGGTCGTGGCCTGAATCGGCAATTACCAGCGCACCGTCGGCCCGTACTGAAACCGAGGTTGGAAAGGCCAGATCGCCGGCGGGCAGGGGCAAGGGAGCGGAGACCGGAGCGGAATGCATCGCCTTGCGTTGACCGTGGATGGCGGCGGTGGTCTCCAGGCCGAGGGTGACGCTGTTCATGATGACACCGATGTCGCCCGCTCCGGCCTGCGTGCCCAAAACCCGGCCGCGGGGATCAACGACGATGGTGGCGGGCCAACCCTCGGGGTTGTAGCGGTTCCAGGTCAAGTATTTGGTGTCGTGGACAACGGGGATCTTGATCTGGTGTTGGGTGACCGCCGAACGGATGGCGGCGAGGGGCTCCTCGTAGGGGAATCGTGGGGTGTGCACGGCAATGGCCACCACATCGTCACCCGTAGCATCGACAAGGGACTGCACCTGGTGGACCCGGAGCAGGGAGGCTTCGCAACCAAAGGACCAGAAGACCACGATCACCACTCGACTGCGGAGCTGATCCCAGTCGATTGGCTCACTAGTGAGCCAAGTTTCTCCTTCGACTGGTGGGGCGACTGGAAGCACGCTTTTCTATTCGGCTTGTTTGGTCCACCCTTGAGGTCACAGCGCAGGCATTGTTCCCTCCGCATCACCGGGCCGTGGTGCACTGGCCGGCGGGCTGGGTCCGTCCGGTGCCGTCGGCTATCTTGAGGCGACCAAACTGGGTGAACCGAAGGGGAACGGAAATGAAAGTTCCATTGACCATCAACGACTTCCTCGACCGGGCGGTAGCGGTCTATCCCGACCGTGTCGCCATCGTCGACGAACCGGACCAGGTCGCTGCGCCGCTGTCGGACATCACCTACGGGCAATTGGGTGACATCCGGCGCCAGATGGGCGTGGCCATGGACGAGCTGGGCTTGGCCATGGGGGCCAGGGTGGCGATGGTGTCGCACAACTCGGCCCGTCTCCTGAGCTCGTTCTTCGGGGTCAGCGGCAACGGCCGGGTGTTCGTGCCGGTCAACTTCCGTCTCAGCGCCGACGAGGTGGCCTACATCGTTGAGCACTCCGGAGCCGAGGCCCTCCTGATCGACCCCGAACTGGAGGACGCCCTTTCGGGGGTCACGGCCAAGATGAAGTGGGTCATGGGGCCCGAGTCCGATGCCGTGTGGTACGGCAGGGAGGGCAAACCCCAGCCGTGGACGCCCGACGAGGACGCCATTGCGTCCATCAACTACACCTCCGGCACCACGGCCCGCCCCAAGGGGGTCGAGCAGACCCACCGGGCCCGTTGGACCAACGCCGTCACCTTCGGCTGGCACGCCGGCGTGAGCGACCGCGACGTCTACCTCCACACCCTCCCCATGTTCCACTGCGACGGTTGGGGCATGCTCTATACCGTCACTGGGATGGGGGTCAAGCATGTCGTGCTGCGCAAGGTCGACGGGTCCGAGATCCTGCGCCGGGTGCGTGACCAGGGGGTGACCCTCATGTGCGGGGCACCCGCAGTGTGCGCCGCCGTGCTCGATGCCGCCCAGGAGTGGGAGGGCGACATCCCGGGCCACGGCAAGGTGCGCATGGTGGTGGCCGGGGCCCCGCCCCCAACCAGCATCATCGAGCGCATGGAGACTGAGCTGGGCTGGGAATTCATCCAGATCTACGGCCTGACCGAGACGGCCCCGCTGCTGACCATGAGTCGTTGCCGCAGCGAGTGGGACGACCTCACCCCGGCGGATCGGGCCCGCAAACTGGGTCGGGCCGGGGCGCCGACCATCGGCATCTCCATGGACACAAGCGAGAGTGGCGAGCTGTTGGCCCGGGGCAACCATGTGCTCCAGGGCTACTGGGAGAACCCCGACGCCACGGCCGAGGCCCTCGAAGGCGGCTGGTTCCACACTGGCGACGGCGGCTACCTCGACAAGGAGGGTTACTACTCGATCACCGATCGCAAGAAGGACGTGATCATCTCCGGTGGAGAGAACGTGTCGTCGATCGAGGTTGAGGACGCCATGTTCGCCCACCCCGACGTCAATGAGGTCGCCGTCATCGGTGTGCCCCATGAGAAGTGGGGCGAGACGGTGAAGGCCCTCGTCGTGCTGGCGCCGGGATCAGCCGCAACCGAGCGCGACCTGATCGACCATTGTCGGAATCTGCTGGCCCACTACAAGTGTCCGACGTCGGTCGAGACCCGCGACGAGCTGGATCGAACCGCAACCGGCAAGCTGCAGAAGTTCAAGCTGCGGGCTCCCTACTGGGAGGGCCAGGAGAAACTGGTCAACTGAGTATCGGCAACCCAAGGATTGTTCCATGACTCTTGACCTTTCCGCTGCCCGCGATGTGGTGGCCCATTTGTGGCGCCACGAGATCGAACCGCAGCTGCACGACTACATCGCCATCCCCGCCCTGTCGCCGGCCTTCCAGGCCGACTGGGCCGACGCCGGCCACATCGGCGCCGCGGTGGAGCAGGTTTCATCGTGGATGACGGCCCGCCCCATTGCGGGGCTTCGGGTCGAGGTTCAGGATCTCGGGTCGCGGGGCGACCCGGGACGAACCCCGCTCATCGTGGCCGAGATCGAACCATTCGGTCCTGGTGGTGGCGGTACCGAGCCGCCGACGGTGCTGCTGTATGGCCACCTCGACAAACAGCCCGAGATGCTGCCCTGGCGGGCAGGCCTCGACCCGTGGACTCCGGTCCGCGAGGGGGAGCGCCTCTACGGTCGGGGTGGGGCCGATGACGGCTACTCGGCCTTCGCCTCCCTCGCCGCCATCGAAGCCGTGCAGCGCAGTGGAGGCTCCCATGGCCGTTGTTTCGTCTTGATCGAGGCCTCGGAGGAGTCGGGCAGTCCGGATCTGGAGGCCCACGTCGAGGCTCTGATCGACCGTTTGGGCTCTGTCGATCTTGTTGTCTGCCTCGACTCGGGCTCGGCCGACTACGAGACCCTGTGGCTGACCACCTCACTGCGGGGCCTGGTTGGTGGAACGCTCAGTGTCGAGGTGTTGCGCGAGGGGGTGCACTCGGGCATGGCCTCGGGGGTCGTGCCCTCCACCTTCCGGGTGCTGCGACAACTCCTGGATCGCATCGAGGTCGCCGAGACGGGCGAGGTACTGTTGAGTGAGGCCAACGTCGCCGTTCCCGGCCACCGCAGGGCTGAGGCCGAGGCCATGGCGGCCGCCGTCCCCACCCCGGTGAGGGAGCAGTTCCCCTTCGTCGACGGGGCCGAACCGACCACCGACGACCAGGTCGAGGCCCTGCTGGCCCACACCTGGCAACCGGCGCTGTCCTACACCGGGATCGATGGCCTACCGCCCACCACCAGGGCGGGCAACGTGCTTCGTCCTTCGACGGCATTGAAACTCTCGCTCCGGCTTCCGCCAACGGCCCGGCCCGAAGCGGTGAAGGCCGAGTTGCGCAAGGTGTTGGAGGCAAACCCGCCCCATGGTCTGACGGTCAGTTTCGACCGCACCGAGGCCGCCCCCGGCTGGGATGCCCCCGCCCTGGCTCCATGGCTGCGTTCGGCTCTCGACGAAGGATCACAGGTCGTGTTCGGCCAACCGACCCAGTTGATGGGGGAGGGCGGCACCATCCCGTTCATGGGCATGCTGGGCGACCTGTTCCCCGAAGCCCAATTTGTCATCACCGGGGTCCTGGGGCCGGAGTCGAACGCCCACGGGCCGAACGAGTTCCTGCACGTGCCCTACGCCGAGAAGCTCACCTCCGTCATCGCCATGGTGCTCGATCGCCATGGGTCGAGGTAGGCGTGTGCCCTCCGGGCACCTGGAGTTTCGGCTGGGCCGAAACGTCCCGTCTGCTCTTGCCAACAGTTTGGAGAAAGTCCAACGTAAGGGCGTAGGGTCTTCGGCCATGGGTGTACAACTCTCCAAAGACTCCATCGACCTTGGCATCGTCATCTCCGACAGTGAGGCGGCGCTGGCGTTCTACCGCGACCTGCTCGGCCTCGAACACGTTGCCGACACCCCCATGCCCGCGGGCATGAAGGGCACCATGCACCGCCTCCTGTGCGGGTCGAGCCTGATCAAGTTGGTCAAGCTCGACGAGGTACCCGAAGCCCGTCCGGCCAAGGGTGGCATCGCTGGAGCCACCGGCTACCGCTACTTCACCATGATCGTCGACAACCTGGCCGAAATCACCGGGGCGGTGAAGGCCGCCGGCCACAAGGTGCGGATCGACGCCGCCGAGATCCGGCCCGGTGTGTCCATCTCCATGGTTGAGGACCCCGACGGCAACTGGGTTGAGTTCGTCCAGGACAACAGCTGACATGCCAACCAACGACACGACCACCACTGGCACGACCAATGGCAGCACCGGCGGCGAACTCGGCGGCCGGGTGGCCATCGTCACCGGCTCATCGAGCGGGATCGGGGAGGCCACGGCCCAACGGCTGTCCGCCCTGGGCGCCACCGTGGTGGTCAACTCCTCCAGCTCGGTCGAGGCCGGTGAGGCCGTCTCGGCCGCGTTGCCCGGCCCCTCGACCTACATCCGGGCCGACATCTCCGACCAGGATCAGGGCCATGCCCTGATCGACGCCACCATCGAGGCCTACGGCAAGCTCGACATCCTGGTCAACAACGCCGGCTGGACCACCGTGGTGCCCCACCGTGACATCGACGCCCTGACCGACGAGATCTTCCAGAAGACCTTCGACATCAACGTGTTCGGCACCTGGTGGCTGACCAGGGCCGCCCTGCCCCACCTGCGGGCCTCGGACGACCCCAACGTCATCACCATCACCTCGATCGCCGGGGTCCGCCCCGTGGGGTCGTCGATCGCGTACTCGATGGCCAAGGCGGCCCTCAACCAGATGACGGTGCTGCTGGCCAAGTCGCACGCCCCGGTGCGGTTCAACGCCGTGGCCCCTGGCCTCGTCGCCACCCCCTGGACCGCCGACTGGGACGTCCAGCACAAAGCGGTGGCCGCCGCCGCTCCACTCGGGCGTTCGGCCACCGCCGATGACTGCGCCGAGGCCGTACTGGCTCTGCTGCGCATGGGCTACGCCACCGGTCAGGTCGTGGTCGTCGACGGAGGCATCACCATCGCCACCTGAGGCCCTCCATGGGCAGGGCCATCGATCTGGATTGATGGCCCTGCTTGTGGTGTCGTGAAGGCCAACCTATGGTGCCAGACATTGCTGCTGTATAGCCGGATTGGTGGGGGACGTCTCATGCGTCGTGGTCTTATTGTGTTGGCCGTGGTCGCGATGTTGTTGGGGGTGATGTCACCAGCGGCGGAGGCCAAGGTGACACGGATTGTCTACACCGTCGACGAGGAATCACTGCCTTTCGAACCTCTGGGAGGGTTCGGGGATGCACAACTCGAATGGGGGGTACTGGAGGGAGCCGGTTGGCGCATCGAGATCCCGGCCGAGTGGAACGGCGATCTGGTGATGTGGGCCCATGGTTTCCGGGGCGACATCCCCACGTTGTCCTTTGGTCCGGATGAGGAGGTGCCTGCTCGCCGTTGGCTGTTGGAGAACGGCTATGCCTGGGCCGCCTCGACCTACTCCAAGAACTCCTACAACGTCGGCACCGCGGTGTCCGACACCAGGAAGCTGAACCGGCACTTCAAGAACGTGGCGGGGAGGAAGGCCAATCGCAACTACATCGCCGGGGCCTCGATGGGGGGTCACATCACGGCGGTATCCATCGAACGCTTCCCCAACGTGTACGACGGCGCCATGCCCGTCTGCGGTGTGCTCGGTGATTTCGAGTTGTTCGACTACTTCCTCGACTTCAACCTTGCAGCCCAACAGATCGCCCTCGGTGAATCGCAGTTCCCGGTGGCCGACGACTACCCGACGGCGGGAGTCAGCGCCATCAAGGCCGCCCTGGTAACCGATGGAGGGGAATGGCCAAATGAGCTCAACGACAAGGGTCAAGCCTTCAAGCAACTGGTGGAGCTGCGCAGCGGTGGGGATCGACCCAACTTCGATGAAGCCTGGGCATTCTGGAACGCCTCCGACTTCTTGTTCGGTCTCGGACTCGGTGACGGGACGGTGGCCGAACGTCGGGGCGTGGCGATCGACAACACCGACGCGTTCTACGAAACCGACCTGATCGCCGGACCCAGCAACGACCTGGAGATCGACCTCAACGCCGGCATTGCCCGGGTCGCACACGACCGCAAGGCCCGCAAGGGTGGGGTTCGGGTGCCGTCGCCGGAACTGACCGGCAAGATCAAGGTGCCGGTGCTCACCATGCACAACCTCGGTGACCTGTTCGTGCCCTTCCACATGGAAACCGAGTACCAGGCCACCGTTGCCGCCCGGGGCAACAGCGACCTGCTGGTCCAGCGGGCCATCAGGGGCGTGCGCCACTGCGGGTTCACCACCGCCGAATATGAACAGGGCTTTGCCGACCTGGTCGACTGGGTGGAGAACGGCAACAAGCCCGATGGTGACGATGTTGGTGGCCCGGCGGCCGTGGCCGACCCGAACTTCGGGTGCCGCTTCACCGACCCTGAGGGAGGACACTTCCTCGCCACGGCCTGTTGAGGTCGAGCGTTTGCTGAAGTCGCTACTGGTTGAGCCTCAAACTGTTGGGGCTCGGCCGGTTCGAACTATCAGTCAACGTAGAAGTTCTGCACTGCCCACGATTCGTTCTCAACCCGGATCTCGCCAACACCCACGTGGGTGAAACGCTCGGTGACCATGGTGCAGTAGTGTCCGGTGTCGGACTCCCGCCAACCCTCGAAGTGGATCTTGGCGGTGAGTTCGGCCGGGTAACCCGACATCCAGGCGATGTTTTCCCCCCATGCCGTCACCTCGATGCCGAGTTGTCCGAGCATGGCCTGTTGGGCTGAACTCGGGCGATGGGCGAAGACATCCTCACGGTACATCTGGGTGGCCCAGGGGCGGGCCATCTCGACCGAGACCGTCTCGTCGACGGTGACCGCGGGAACAGGCACCGGCTGGCCGGTCTCGGGGTCGACGGTGATCTGGTAATAGGGGTCACGCAAGCAGCCGGGCGCCGGTCGCTGACGTCGCAGCACACCGCCGGGTTCGGATCGCAGTTCATTGGTCAAGCGGACGATCTCCAGTTCGACCGGTGACAAGGCGGCGATCGACTGGGCCGAGCCCTGCACGACAGCCTCGACGACGGAGGAGTCCCTGGTGTCGTCAACACAGGTCTGCCACTGGTTTTCGGAGCTACCACCCACGAGCACCCGACCCTCGGGGGCGGTGACGGCGACCAGGTAGCAGCCGGGGATCACCTCAAAGCGGAAGGCGCCGTCCGGCCCGGTGGCCGACGCCGCCAACCTGGTCGCTCGCGAGCCGTCGCCGGCCGCACTGAACAGGTTGAGGGTGGCATCATCGACTCGTTCGCCGCTGCCGAAGATCACCCGGCCGGTGATGGATGTCGTTGGAGCGTGGGCCAGGGTGGCAATGACGGGAGCAAAGCCGGTGCCGTCATCGTTGCACACCATGGCTTCGTGGCGATCGGACCCGTCGAGGAAGGTCGCCTTCGTTGGAGCCGAGATGACGATGCCGAAACATCCCGGATCGGCTACCTCAACGGTGAAGCGTCCAGCGGGATCGGTGCGGGTGGAGCTGACGAAGGCAGTTCGGCGCCCCGATCGCTCGGCTCGGAACACATCGACGCCCACACGGTGGGTGCCGATGCCATCCGCTGATTGGATACGCCCCGATATCGCCTTGAGCGACTGGTCGACCGCAGACCCAGCTTCGGCGTCAGGGTTCACTTCGGCTGTGGACTCGGGCTCGGTTCTGGTGCCAGGTTCGGCTTCGGTGCCGATGTTGAGCTCAGCGGCGGCGGCGGCGCTCAGGGCGACAACGCCAACCACCAGACTGATGGTGACCATGGCAGTCAGAAGGCGGGCAGCACGAAGCTGCAGTTGTGTTGAAAGGTACATGCGGCGGTGGGTTCAGCTGGGGGGTGGGAAAGGGGGGGTACTAGCGGCGAATTTCGACTGGTCGAGAGGTGGCGTCGTAGAAGTCGTTGCCCTTGTCGTCGATGATGATGAAGGCGGGGAAGTTCTCAACCTCGATCTTCCACACCGCCTCCATGCCCAGTTCGGGGTATTCGAGCACCTCGACCGAGCGGATCGAGTCCTTGGCCAGGCGGGCGGCGGGGCCACCGATGGAGCCCAGGTAGAACCCGCCGTGACGCTTACAGGCGTCGGTTACGGCCCGGCTCCTGTTGCCCTTGGCCAACATGATGAGTGAGCCCCCGGCGGCCTGGAACTGGTCAACGTAGGAGTCCATGCGGCCAGCCGTGGTCGGGCCGAACGAGCCTGAGGCAGAGCCTTCGGGGGTCTTGGCCGGGCCCGCGTAGTAGATCGGGTTGTCCCGCAGATACTCCGGCATCGGCTCGCCGGCGTCGAGGCGGTCCTTGATCTTGGCGTGGGCGAGGTCGCGGCCAACCACGAGGGTTCCCGACAGCGACAGGCGGGTTTTCACCGGATACTGGCTCAGCTGGGCCCGGAC
>Ga0316192_10000401_pt1 | contig 31688 bp, 53 predicted proteins | sample MerIslwburrow_MG_FD_204931 | JGI IMG/M metagenome (GOLD analysis project Ga0316192, IMG submission 204931) | Coastal sediment microbial communities from Maine, United States - Merrow Island worm burrow | ecosystem: Environmental > Aquatic > Marine > Coastal > Sediment | place: USA: Maine...
TCGGCATCCCATGGATGGCTCGGGTAGCGCAAGTGTCGCCATCGAGCTCGAACCCGACACCGTCGGGAAGACCTGCCATCCGAGCACCGACGTCGACACCGTGGCCAGCGAAGAGATTGACGATCATGGGAGCCTCGTGAAGTCGCGGACCCGGTTGCCTTTGGCCCAGCACACGGGGCAGAACCCGCCGACGCGCCGCAACGCCAACTTCGCGACCAGGTGGCCGCGCACACATTTCAGGTCGGCTTTCGCTGCTATCCGCGGGCCCCCAATGAACCGGCGGTCCGACCGGTAGACCGCGTCAAGTTTCGTTTCCCGGTCGATGATCTCGTCGAGATCGTCGGTGTCATGCCACCAACCTTCCCTGACGCTCACAGTCTCGATCCTTTCGACATGGTCCATAGCGGCAGCCACGTACCGCCGACAAGGGTCCCGCCGGCTTTGATGAGGATGACCACGAGCTGGGTTCGGTCGCCGGCAAAGGCCGCGAGGATCTGGCCTGGGAGCCAGTACCGGTGCCCGCCTGCGAGCACGAACCCGACCCACAACATCCCGATCGGGAACCACCACGCTGCGTGGAGCATCGCCTGGAACGATTTCTCGACCCCGAATTTGGTGCCGAGCAGCGTGCGTAACCCGCCGCCGATCAGCGCTACGGCTGTGACTGCGAACACCGCCGCTACGGCGAGTTCCCACCACCCGGACAGACCGAGCCCGACCGCGACGGTCCCGCCACCAGCGACGAGGAGCGCACCCTTCGACACGCTCAGCCCCCTGCGGCCAGCATCGAGGAAAGCGCACGAATGATCGCCTCGTCGAGCGATGTGACCTCGCGTGCGTCTGCCAGCTCGGCTGCCGCCAGGTCCAGGGCGACTCTCACGTCGTCGAGTTCGGCCGCGAGATCGTCTCTCTCAGCCAGCACATCCACAAGTTCATCCATCCCCTTGCTCCTCCTTGGCCTTACGGTTTTGGTACATGCGTGCCTGATGCGCTCGGGCCGCTGCGGAACACGCCGCGCAGGGTGTCTCACCTGCCCGTTCGTGCCGGCGGAAAGCCGCATAGCTCCCGCACGGCTCCAACTTTCTGACCATGCTCCTACCGCTCCCTCACCCCCGACGGCGGACACGGCCGGCGCCCCCAGGGGTGGAAAGGGCGCCGACCGCAGAACATCAGCCGATCAGCTGACCGGCCCGATAATCGGCCCTGGCCTGGGCGAGGCTTTGCGCTTCAGCGATCCAACCGGTCGATGTGGCCAGATCGGCGAACACCCGGTCAGAGTCGAACATCCCGCGGACAGCGACCCGGTCCCGTGCGTCGCCGACGGTCTCGACGACGAACACTGACCGGCCGTGAACCGGGTTCGCCATCACCCAGCTGGTGACCGCCCGGGATATGTCGCCTTCGGTGACTTCAACCCCTTCGGGGGCACCGAGGTTCGCTGCGCAAAGCAGATCGAGGGTCGAGATAATCATGTAGCTCATGGGTCCAACTTCCGTCGTGGTGTGTACCCCAATTCAACCACACCAAGGCGCCGCTGTCAACCACACATTCAGATGTGTTCCCGGTCGCTGCTCACCGGTGGGATCCTCCGGTGCGCTGGCCGTCGCAGACCATGAACCCCACGGTGCAATACGAGCCGGGGTCGTCGTCGGGCAGACCCGCCCGAGGGAACACACGGTCGATCCTCTCGACCGCCGCGTCCGCTGCCGGGTGGACCGCCTGGCCGGGCACATGACACCCCGCCACGACCACCCCCGCGGCTACCGCCATCGCACATCGTTTCGTGACCATTTCATCGTCTCCTCTGTCGCAGATGTCGAACGCCCGGATCGGGGCGCAACCATCGGGACGGGCCTCCCACCGGGCGGATGTGGTCGTGGTCGTGGCGGGTGTCATCCGGATGACAGGGCCGTCTTTCCAGGTGCCCGGCCCGACCCTCGTTCGGGGGCGGTCACCGCTGCCCGGGGCCACCATTTTCTCGGCCGTGGACACCAACGCAAGCCACCCGAGGACACACACCGCGAGCACCGCTAGAACGGCCCCCGGGCCCCGCATCGAGGGCAGGGTCAGGGGGGCGGCCGGGGGGTGGTGCCTGCCCTGCGGGTCATCACCCTCAGGCACGACCCCCACGTCCGGGGGTGCCAGGTCGCTGAGCTGGGTCTTTACGTCGTCGAGGCTCATGCGGACGGACCCCGGCCGTGCCCTAGGCACGACCCCCTACGGCCGAACCCCCCTCTAGGGGGGGTTCGGACGGGCAACGGTCGTTCGAGGCGCACAAACCGGGCCAGGCCGCAGACCACGGCGCAACCCCAGCCCGCCATCAGACAGCCCGGTCGGGGGCCACACCCAGGGCGGTGAGCCACAGGTCGAGCTCACCCCCCGGGGTCCGCCGGAACAGCTCCCGACCCGCGCCCTTCGCCCGGATCCGGTCCGCTTTGAACCTGGCGTGCAGGTCCCGCTCAAGCCGCTTCTCCGCCCCGGCCCTGACGACGGGCACAAACCCCTCGAACTCGATCCGGACCGGGTGCGGGCTGAGCGTCCGCTCAGCCCGGATCTGGCGTTGGTACGTGGCCCACCTCCGGGCGACGTCTTTCGACCTGCCGATCTTCCAATGAGTGCCCGAGCCGTCGGTGCGGCGGACAAGGTAGACACCGGGCGCCGGGGCAGGCCGCCGGGCGAGGTCGACGGGAGCGCGGTCCACGGTCGGGAGCGAAGCCACGGCATAGGCGGCCGCGTAAAGCGCTGCGAGCATGATCGCACCGGGGATGGTTTCCGTCGCGACGAGCGCGACGAACGCCACGGCCATGGCCACGGTCGCCCGTTCGATGGTCACTGGTCGCTTCCGTCTGGGTCTGTGACCGCCCGATCGAGGGCCTCGAGCCAGACGGCCTCGTACTCCGCCGTAGACGCACCTCTCGTCCTTCCCAGCGGGGCCGCTGGTACCTTAGGTGCCGAACGGTGGTCCGCGGCCTTAGAACGCCTGACAAGAGCCCAACCGAAAGCGGTTCCGAAAGCGGCGACGATCGCCATGAACCCGAGAACCATCATCGGCCGTCACTCCCGAACGTTTCCACAGCTTCTATCGCCGACGTCACGAGCACATCGGGGTGCACACCAGCGGCGGCAGCGTAGTGCCCGCCCATGTGGGCGAGGAACAACACCGACGCCCACTCGAACGTCGTGTCCACCGACCCGTCGAAGCGGTCGACAAATGCGGTCACGTCGCTGAGCAGCTGCACGGTGCTGGCCTCACCGCGCGAGTGCCGGGCGTACACCGCCATCAGCTCGCAGAGTTCCATCGTGGGCGCCACGACCGGGCGACGCTTCGCCGCCCGCCAGTTGTTGGCTGACCACAGGATGGCGGCGGCGCCGGCGAGCCCGAACCCTGCCAGCGCCAGAAGGCGGAACGCGTCGGTCATGACGTCACCCCGTTGCCTTGCTGTTCGGGCGCTGCGTGTGCGTTGATGCGCTCGGCGAGTTCCGCAGGGCGCGGGGGACGCCGGTGCTCGATCATGAAGCCTATGACGGCGTCTTGGGCTTGCGCTTCCCACACGGGGAGCGCCCAGGCCACGATCGCGTCGGCCCACATCTGCGGTGTGACCATCCGCTGGTGCCCTGGTGTGTCGTTCAGGCGTGCGGGGTGCGCTAGGTGCAGTGCCTCGATGCGGTCGAACAAGGCTGACGTGATGCCTGTGTGGCGCAGCTCGTCGGGTGCGTGCTCGCGGCGCTTAAACGCATCCGGGTTGGTCTTGCGTGGCTGCTGCTTGGTGCGGGGTGCCATCGTGGCGGCCTCCATGTGGTGGTGTGCTACACCCCATCATACGCACCACACCAGCCGTGTCAACCACATTGTGTGTGGGTCCCGTGCGCTGCACACCACGCACCACGCACACGGGACCCGGCAAGCACGCTACCCCGGCTGCGGCCGGACGCGGATGGGCCCGCCCCACACCGGCCCTAGACGGTGTGAGGCGGGCCCTGGTCACTGCCACAAGCGCGGACCGGGAGGCCCGCACCACGCACGCTAGCAGCAGGTCAGCCGGTCGGCACGAACGGGCCAGCGGCCAGGCAATGCGCTGCAGCGGAGCGCAGCATGCCCGGCACATCAGCCAGATCCTCTTCGCGGATCACCCAGCACGGCACCCCAGCCGCACGCCACGCTACGAGCAACGAGTGCTGCCCATCGGTGAGCCGCCGGGCACCGGTCTTCAGCTCGAACATGCACACCCCGGGCTTGTCGGCGTGCCAGCACATGAGGTCTGGGAGGTCACGCGCCCCGGCGTCTGGGCGCCATCCGCCGTCACGTGTGGGCGCCGTGGCGGACACATGCCGCCACTCCCACCCGCACAGCTCGAGCACCTCGCACACCTGCGCCTGGAGCACCGACTCCGGGCCGATCACCGAAGCCGCCCACGGAATTGGCCTGCGGGCAGATGCGACGACGTGTCGGGTTTGGTGCGCGGGGAAGGCCACACCTGCTCACCCATGGACACCACGCACCCGCCACGCGCCTTCACCACGTACGCCCGGGTCGGTGTGAGAACCTGCCACCACAGCGATCCGCCCCCGAGACCCGCAGCGCGGATACCGACTTCGCAGCTGGTGGCGCCGATGGCCGTCATCCACTCGTCGAGCGCCGCCAAGTCAGCCTCCGTGGCGAGGTTACGCACACCGTTACCCACCCTGTTGCCGAACGTGCCTGCGTGCTGCACAGCGAGGGCTTCCAGCTGTGCTGCTGGTCGCAGCCCCTTGTGTGGCCGTGGGGCCGGGCCATGGAGCGGGATCGGCTCATAAAGCCAGTAATCCGGGCGCGGGTCGCGAATGACGGCGTAAGGGCCGTGGCTGCTCACAGTGCTCGCCCGTCGTGAGGCTGCGCGGACGGCAGGTCGGTGCCCACCACACGCTCACGGGTGTCCGACCCCGCAGCACCAGCAAGCTCGCTTTCGTCCGCCAGCACCCACGCCACCACAGCCTTGTTCAGTCCGTTACGCTCGCCCCACAGCATCTGGGATGTCGCCGCTACCCAGACCGACCACAGCCCCGTCGAGGCCGCCCTGAGACCCACGCGCGCTTCGAGCCTGGTGACGCGCTTGCCCTGACCAACGCCGAGCCACCACTGCAACAGTTCGCCGTCGACTGGGTCTGCCGCCAGGTCTTCCGGTGGCACGCCGTGCAGCACAAGCGCACGCATCAACGCCTCGATGACAGCGGTCGACTGCTCAGACTTGTATGTCGGGATAATGCTGCTCATTGTGTGCTCCTAAGTTGTTGTGTGATCGCGTGGTCCATGTCGGTCGTGGCGGCAGGGATCTGCTCTGCGATGGTCCGCATGGTGCGCTCGAACACCGCCGCTGTCGGCATGACGTCCCATCCGAGGAGGTCACGCCACTCGGTGTCACCCGACGCGAACCGTCTGCAGCACGCCTGACACACGCGGACGTATGTTGAGGCCCGGCGGTCGTCGCGGTACAAGCGTGGGCCCTCGCCTGGCGCGGGGGGGTGTGCACGGTAGCTAGCGAGGGTGGCCGCGAACTCGCCCCACGTCGGCATCGTTCCGCTTGTGGTCGTGTGGTGGTCGACGGCTCGGCCCACGTCCGCCACCGGCCGCCCGACGAGCCCTTGCATCCACACCACCCGCTCAGCGCCGGTGAACGGGGTGCTGCCATCGGCCGGCGGCCATTGCGCAGCGAGCACGGTCAGCACGTCCTCGGCGTCGGACATCGTCACGCTCAACATGTGCCACCGACCCACCGGTAGCAGGCGGGGCGGTCCGCTGTCTGCGCCCTCGCCAGTTCCAGCCAGCCGTCTGCAAGAAGCTGTCCGATCGCTGCAGCGACCTGGTCGACAGTGCGACCGGTCGCGTGCGCTATGACTTCGGGCGTCGCCTCCACCAGGTCGTGGTCCATCGGTTCGGTGCGTGCCGCTAGCCAGCAGAGGGTGGAGCGGGACGCGGCGGTCACCCCGTACGTCGACGCGGCGCCTGCCGCTTCGACACGCCCAGCGAGCACGGCGTCGTCCTCCGCCCAACGCCCGGGCGCGGTCTTGCGTGCAGCCGCCCACGCTTCCATCCACGCGATCGCTATGACCGACGCCGGGTCGGTGGGCGCTGTCTCTGCGCTCATGACACCACCGGCGCTTGAGCGTCGCAAGCCCAGGTTGTCTCGCCAGGCGGGTGATGGGCGCCGCACCCGGCGGGCGCCAGGTGGAACATGCCGAGCCCGCCATCATCGCGCCACACGACCTGCTCAGCCTGTGCGCCCGCAGGCAGTGCACGGTCACCCGCCGGGGTCAGGCCGTCCGCAGCGAGGATGTCGCCCACCGCCCGCTCGTGAAGCGGCCGGTAGGCATTCGTGAACTCCCACCGCAGGTTCTTCTCCCGCACATGGGTCAGCCCGCCGAGCATGTCCGCAACCTGCCACACCAACCGATGCACATCCAACGCGCCGCCAGCGGCCAGCAACAGCGCCCACGCCAAATCCGGGGCGGGCGGCAACAACCCACGCCGCTCCGCCACCCAGCGCCTTACAGCGGCGACAGTCGGGAAACCATCTTGCGTGCGTACCAAAGCGTTCACCGCGCCCGCCACCTCGGCCCCGGGCAGATCACCCAGGTCAGCGATCCAACTGCGGACAGCGCCTTCAAGGTCCATCTGGAAGTGCGCAAACTGTGGGCGGGCGCCCAGCATCCCGAGCACATCTAGCGCCTGTTCTCCGTTCATCGTGCCGTGTCTCCTTGTTCGAGCGTGAGTGTTGCCTGGCTTGGCTCTGTCAGACCGAACGGGTCGCGCCCGTTCGCCCGCATCGCGGATCCGAGGTCGCCGAGGCGTTGCATGCCCGGCCGCAACCGTGCAGCGGGTGCGGCGGCGGGTCGTTTGCGGTAGCTCGAGCGCATCCATGTGCGCCACGCAGCATCCCAATCCGCCATCCTCGACCCCTTCGCCCGGTGATGGTCCACGAACTGGATCGTCTCCGCAGCGAAGCCGTCACCGTCGAAGTCGAGGCCGGCACGAGTAGCGCTAGCTACGTCGGCGGGTCTCGGTTCGTAGCCGTCTGGCACCGCCGACCGTCTGCTCGGTTTCGGCGAAGCCGGAACATCATTCTCAGTACTCACTAGATCAGTACTCACTAGATCAGTACTCACTAAGGGGGGCGATTGTCCGACGTCGGGTGAGCCGCTGTCGGTCGAACCGGTGTCGGTTGATCGACCCCCGGTGAGTACTGAGGGTGGCCATGCTGTGGCCACGGTCCACCGGGAGTAGATGATCATGCTCCCGAAGGTCCCGTCAGACTTCCTGCCCTGCCCCTGCCGAACGACGAGGCCCTCCGCTTCGAGCGACTTGAACGCCGTGCGAAGAGCGGCACGCTTGCACCGCATGACCCTCTCGGCGTGAGTGGCCTTGTATTCCCAGCCGGGCGGTCGCGACTGGAGATAGCCGAGGAGCTTGACCGCGTTGCCGGTCAGTGCGGGGTCTTCCCAGATGGTGTGGGGCACGATCCGGAACCCGTCAACCTGGTTCGGTTCGAGGTAGGTGTTGATGACCTTCGTGCTCATCGTCCCGCCTTCCATGCGTGCCACTCGGCCATCGTCTTGGCGCCCTTGGACCCGTTGCACGGTTGGCACAGTGCCTGGAGGTTGTCGGGCTCATCTGAGCCGCCGCGCGACGTTGGAAGCATGTGGTCGACCTCCAGCCGTTGCGCTGACCCGCATTCTGTGCATGCGTGCCCGTCGCGCTCGAACACGTATCGGCGGGTGGCTATCCGTAGCGACGCGCGGCAACCGTCCACCAGATCCCGCTGGTAGCGCGCCCAGTCGGATCGGTCCTCTCGGTCGACGTTGAGGACGATCAAGTCCTCGGACCGCTTGCCCTTGTTCGGCCCGTCGGTCTGGTACCGAGGGAAGCGCTTGATCAGCCCGTCTCGTTCGAGGCTGGCCAGCGCACGAGCGATGGTCCGCCTCGTGGCTTCGGCTCCTCGCGCAAGCGTGTCTTGGTCTATGGAGATAGACCCCGAACCGTCGGCGCGTTCGAGGAGCAGGAACATGACGAGCTTCTTGACTGGTGACCCTGCGCGGATCTTGGTCCATCGCATCAGAAGGGTGTGGGGTCGTTGAGGGCCCGGGCTTGGAGTGCTTCTTCGATGAGGAGAATGGCCATTCTGGACCAGGTGCGTTTCTCTTCTTGGGCGTGTGCCGCTATGTCCCGGGCGGTGTCTTCAGACACTCGTGCGTTCACGCGGCTGGGTGGGTGGTTGAGATCTATCGTCCTGTATGCCATGTGGCCCACCCTAACCCACATGCACCGCAGTTTGCAATGCCGTGCACACTATTGGAACGGTGTTCTTGCTGGTTGTGGGCGGGCGCGCAACGGGCCCCGACCTCCCCCACGAAGGTCGGGGCCCGTGAGTGCCGGGCTGCGAAACCCGGCGGGGGATCACATTATGTCACGGCCCACCATTCGGGCCAAATGGCCCCAGGGTGGAACCCGAGCGCGACAGCGATGCGGTCGGCTTCCTTCCAGGGGATCCGACCGTCGGACCGGTAGCGGTAGATGGTGGAGAAGTGGAGGCCGGTGGCTTCGGCGAGGGCTGCGGCGCCGGGGCCGAACGTGGTCGGGTCGGTGTCGACCATCAGCCCGATCGGGGCCCACGGGAACGCCTCGGTGACCCTCCGGGTACCGGTCATGTTGTTTCCCATTCGTCCCAGATGAGGGCAGGGTGGAGGCCGAGGCCGCATGCGATCCGGTCGCCTGCGTGGACGGGCACGGCGCCGCGTTCCGCATATTTTCTGATGGTGTCCGGTGCCGTGCCGGTCTGCTCGCCGACCTGTTTCGAGGTCATGTGGGCGGTGAGTCGCGCGACCGGCGCCCACGGGAGAGAGGCCCATGCCCCGGTGCTCACAGCATCGGCTCCTCGATGGCGGTGTGGGTGGCGGCGATTTGAGCGACGATCTCGGCGGGGGGAAGACAGCGCTGGTAGGCGAGGCTGCCGATCGCCCAGGAGACCATCGTGGAGCGTTCGCCGGCGGGGTAGCGGTCGAGCGGGAGCCTGACGCTGGGGCGCCCCTTGGCCCCCCAGATCTCCCCAGCGGACGGTGTCTCAGCCTGGGTGCGGGCGTAGCCGTTGTTGGCGAGCCAGGTGCGGAGCTGGTCGATGTCGACCTGGGCGGTGACTTTGATTTCGGTTTCGACGATCATGATGCGTCGGGGTGGTCGGAGCCGGGTTGTTGGGCTTCCCATGCACGGAGGGCGGCGTCGTCGTAGCGGATGGATCGGCCGAAACGTTTCCAGGGTGGCCCGGACCCGGTCGCACGTTTGCGTTGCAAGTTGATCGCGGATATGCCTAGCCGTTGAGCGACTTCGTGAGTTGTGAGGTACATGCCGCCCACCATACCGGTTTATGGCTGGCGATGTCTAGAAGTGTCTTGCGATTTGGTCGCATGTGGCGTATTGTGGTTGACATGAACCGAACCAAGCATGTGACTTTAGGTCACGTCAGTGTCCTCCAAGCGCTGATGACCGACCCCAATGCGGTCGATCTGACCGACTGGGCCGATCTTGACGTTCTCTTCGATCTTGAGGCGTGGCGGCTGATTGACAGCGGCGGGACGGTGCTCGACGACGACGGGGCGGTGGCGGCCGCTCTTGCCGGCGTCGAGATCGGTGTCGGCTGGTCGTTTGCCGCGGCGGCCGCCGCCGCCTCGAACCTGGACCGGATCGTCGAACAACGGGCGGCTGCGGCTACCACCGGTCCGGCGTTGTACCTAATCGAGTGCCCGTCGGGGTGCAAGCCTGTGATGTTCGTCGGGTCCGAGGAAGGGGCCATCGCCGAGATGACATCGCACCTCGCCGAGCACGATGGCCACGACCAGCTCCCGACCGCCCGGCGCACAGGATTGGCGTTCCCGACAATCCGACTTCGGGGGTGGTGAGGCATGAACGACAAAGCTTTGGTTGTAGTCGAGCCCGAAGCGGTTGCGTCGCGGCCGGTCGTTTCCGGCCTCGGCCCGCAGATGGCAGTCGCAGAGATGGTCCAGCTCGGGCAGATCGCCGAGTTGCTCGCCGACGCTGACATCCTCCCGAAGGCCTACCGGGGGAAACCCGCGAACGTTCTCGTCGCAGCGATCCAGGGGGTTCGTCACGGGTGGGACCCGGTGACCGCATGCCAACAGATTCATGTGATCGACGGGCGTGCGACGATGCGCCCGGAAGCGATGTTGGCTTCGGTGCGGGCCCACGGCCATCAGATCACGGGTGAGACGTCGTTGACGGGCGCCGAGGTGACCGGGAAACGTGCGGACACCGGCGAGGAACACACAGCGGTGTTCTCCATCCAAGATGCCGAGCGGGCCGGGTTGTGCAAGGTCGCTCCGGACGGGGTGACCACGATCGCGAAATCGAGTTCGGGTGCGCCGACACCCTGGCAAAAGTATCCCGCGGATATGTGCTGGGCGCGGGCGGTAGGCGCTTTGTGCCGGCGGTTGTTCCCCGATGTGATCTCCGGGATCTCCTACACACCAGGTGAGATCGAGGACCTGCGGGAGCAGCCTGCCTTACAACGGGCGGTCGCGGAGACAGCCGACGATGACGAGGCCCTTGCCGAGGCGGACCTTGCCCGCCTCAAAACCGTTGTGGCGACCCTCGACGGGAGCGCGAAAGCGGAGTTCGGACGGAGGATGGCGGCGAAGAACTGGGAGGCGCTCGACGAGATCCCACCGATTGTGCGTTGGCATGTTCTCGCCGCTGCGGAGGATCTCGCTGCGGGCGACATTCCGATGGCGACCCACGACCAGATCGAAGCTCTTTTGGCGGCGGAGGAAGCGTTGCCCGAGGGCGAACGGGAGCCGTTCTATCGGGACATCAGCGGCGGGCGCGCTTCCGGACCCGAGTCGCTGTTGGAAGCCGAAGCTGACATTGCCATCGCCGAACTCGGAGAAGGAACATGAACGAGCTGGGTGTCGACGTTACGCCGCCGGGTCCCGGACAAGACCCGGCGGCTGTCGGACACCGCTCTCCGAGATTTGGCGGCTACCCGGCCTGGGCCTGGTTGATGGCGGAGATTCTTGCCCTGGCTGACGCGATGTCGGCTTTTGCGTCGTTGACCGCGGTTGCTGCTTCGTCGATCGATGTGGTGGCCGCGGTCAGGGCGTCGTCGAGTGAGGCCCAGGTGTCGAGGGCGGCGTAGTGGCCCCAGGTGCCGGTGACGATGAGCCCTGCGTTGTTTTGGGCGGCGCGGACGGCGGCTTCGGTGAGCGGCCCGAAGTCGCCGTCGGGGGCAAGGTCGGAGCTGTAGTGGGTGTTCAGCACCCATTGGAGGACCCGGACGCCGGGGCCGGTGTCGCCGCGGACAAGGTCGCGGTCGCCCGCGGTGGTGGGGTAGTGTTTTTCGCCGGCGGCGGTCATGAACGTGGTCCCTGCGTCGAGTTTGTGGATGTGCGGGTAGATCATGTTCCCGGGGCAGGTTTTGCCCTTCGAGCTTGGCCAGTCGCGGTGCCCCGTGACCGTGTAGTCCTCCGAGATCGCGCCGGCGGCTTGCCCCGTCAGGATGAGGTTTCGGAGCGCGTCCCATTGTGCGGGTGTCGCTGCTTGTTGGTCCCCGTGGCCCATGAGCGCCAGACCGTGCCCGGCACGGTTCAGCTCGATCGTGTGCGCCCCGGAACGGAGCCAGCCGCGGCCCTCAAAAATCCGGCCATGAGGGTCGACACAGAAGTTGTAGCCGATGTCGGCGAAACGGCGGGCGTTCCGGTGCCCGGCCTGGACCGATTGCATCCATGAGGCGGCCTTCGCTTGGGTCATCGGTGTGCGGCCGGTCGCTGCCATGGCCCATGTGTGGATCACGACCGGGGCTAGCGGGCCTTTGAGTGGGGAACCGCCGCGGCGGCCGGTGGACCCCCATTCCTCCCGGGTGATGATGCCCATTCAGATCGCGCCGAGGAGGCGTTCGAAGAGCGCTAGCCCGCCGGAGACAGCGGCGACACCCATCGCTGACCATGCGGTTGTCCGTTCGCGGCGGGACATGACCCGGGCGCCGGCTTCGAGTTCGAGACGAGCGACGGCTTTCTCGAGCCGATCAGCGATGCCACGGGTGGCCTCCAGGCCACCCCGGAGGTCTCCGATCTCGTGCGTGACCTGAGTTTCTAACACGGCCATTCGCGTCCTTATGTCGTTGATGATGTCGTTGGTATCCATTGTCCCGCCCGGAGATGATCGTACCCGCTCGCCCATTCTACGTGGGCAGGTCCGCCCGGGACCGGCAGGTGAAACCACCTACCAAGCGTGTGGTTGACGCGTCGTGTGCGGCCCGGCAGTATGGGACACATGAACCAACAGCCCATCACGATTTCAGTCACCCAGCGGTTCGCTGACGGTGGCACCTCACTTGTCTCTGAGCGGGCCTACGACTCACCCGTTGAAGCTAAGAAAGCGGTCAACGACGCGCTCGAGCGCGAGGTCAAAACTTGGGACAAGGCGGACGACACCGCCTATCGGGCGGCGGTGGCGGAAGCCGCCGAATGGGACGGACGCACACCCTTCGAGCAGACCGTCTGCTCATGGAACCGGGGTGGGTCCCTCCGGTTTCACCTCGACATCCACTGTTCCCCATTGTGGTTGACGTGAACCGGACCACCCACGTTTGTGGTTGACACCCCAGCCTCGGTCCGGTAGTATGGGACACATGAGGAACCACACCACTATCACAGTCACCCAGAAGTTCGCCAAGGGCTCCACGGAAGTCGTCTTCGAGCGGAGCTACACCAGCCCCGCAGGCGCACGCTCCGGCCTCATGGCCGCCATCGAGCGGGAGACCGCCCGCTGGGGCAAAGCGGACGATGTGTCGTGGCAGCTGGCTGGGAGCGAAGCCGCTAGCTGGGACGGGCGCTCGGCTTTCGCCCAGACCGTCACCTCGTGGAACCATTACGGCTCCCTCCTGTTCGAGGCCGTGTGACCAGTCACCGAGCGGTGTGCCTGTGTGGTGCACCGCTCGTGACGATCGAGGACTTGGCGGCCGCCCGCGGTGTCGGAGTCGAGGCGGTCAGGAAGGCCACCCAACGCGACCCTGCGTCCCTCCCCCAGCCGGTGCTCGGCGGGGGCCGGGGCCGGCAGGCGTGGTGGTGCGGCGCACACCTCGCGATCTAAGCAAGGTCGCGGCCGAGGTCCGGATTAAGAGAGCCCGCCTGATGTGGCCGTGGCGGATTTCCCGAGCTCGGCCGGGGTCGGGAGATCAAACACGAGCGAGTTCCCGGAGTTCACTCGGGCCTCGATCTTGAGTGGGACGAACAGCCCGCCGAGGGGTTCGCCGTGTGCCCAGTCGCAGGTGAGGAGCTGGTCGACAGCGAGGGCGGGAACGGCGATGGAATCGGATGTCGCTGAGCCGAGGGTGACGCGGACGTCGCCGGCGCCGGACGCCGCCGACGTCGCCAACAGCGTGAAGCGGACGTGTGGCGCGATGAGTGTCGGGATTGTTGTCTCCCACGCAGCGGTGAACGTCCCAGCGGAGATGATCTCTTGTGGTGGGGTCTGCGAGTCGATCCACGGGAGGTGTTGGTGCGGGGCGCCGAGCCCGTCGGCGTCGACCCGGAGGACCGTGACCCCATCGATGTCGGCCTGGGCGCGAGTCAACTGGTTCCGTCGCTCAAGGTTCTCGATCCGGCGGCGGAGGTCGGCGAGGTCGCGACCCAAATCGGGCCGGCGGTTCGGGTCGGGCATTCAGACGAACCTTCCGGCTTCGACGAGGTCCAGGGTGGTGAGCTCGGTGCCTGCCTGGTCGACGGCCACGGTTTTGGCGACGACGCGGTATCGGGTGTCTGCGATCTGGACGGGTCCGAGGTCGGCGGTCAGGTCGACGATTTCGCCGGTGGCGGGCTGGGTGGCGGAGACGTCGGGGTGCGGGCGTAGGAGGCCGGTCAGGCGGACGGGCGCGGTCGCGGTGCGGGCGACGACACGGGCTGCGACCTGCCCGAGAACGGACGGGTCGACGACATCGGTGGCGGACACAACATCCTCGGTCAGCAGGCCTGCGCCTGGGTCGATCGTGGCGGTGGCGGTGGGTGTGGTGTCACCGGAACCTGCGCCGGTAGCGACGATCGTGGTGGCGAGGCCGGTGCCGTCCCAGTCTGCTGAGGTGATGTCGATCTGGGTGCCGTGCGTGATCGGGCGGCCGGTTGCTTGTCCGCCTGCGGGGTGTTCGTGTTCGAGGGTCGCGGTGAGCGTGTCCCCAACCCATCTGGGGGTGATGCGCCAATCGAATCCGTCCTCTTCGGCCAGCCGCGCGTAGACTTCGCCGACTTTCTCGTGGTCGGACACCAGGATCTCGAGGTCTCGTGTGACGCCGGCTGTGGTCGTGTCCAGCCCGAGCCCGATCGACCCTGACGGTTTCGCCTGGGCGACGGTGATGAGTGAGCGTGCGACGTCGAGGACATCGGCCGCGGTCTGCGTCACGGCGGTCGTGATGATCCTCCGGTCGAAATAGGCCATGGGCCCGACCGCGGTCCACGTGACCGTTTCGCCTGGCACGTCGATCTGTGCGGCGGTGACCCACCCCACAGTGATCGGGACACCGTCGGAAAGAACCCAGATGAGTGACCGGCCGGGTTGAAGCGCTCCGATGTCAGGGTGCCCGCCGAATGCTGGGGTTGTGACGGTGATCTGGTCGTGTGCGTTGATTTCCTGCGACCAGCCGAGCGTGACGACTTGCATCGACCCGGTCCTGACGCCGGGGGTGCCGGCCCCGTCGGAGACCCAAGCGGTCCACTCGCCCATCAGGCGATCTCGTAGCTGACGGTCCCGGTGAACTCGTCGCCAATCGTCGTGTTGTCTGAGTTGACCGTTCCGTCTGTTTCGACGAGCACCGCACGAAGCGACGACCCCGCAGGTTCGGGTGCCATGACCCCGAATGTGTCCGCGGTCGACTCGAACCCGCCGACGCCAATGGGGAAGTTCTGGACCGGGCCGTAGGTGGATCGCATCGTGAACGGCAGCTCGATCGCGTGTTGCCCGACCGTTTTCGCGGTGGTCGCGACGAGCCGCCAGGTCGCGGTGCACATGTCCCCGGCCAGCATGTACCGTGCGACGGACACGGTGTGCGGCTGCGCGGTCGACGGCTCGATGAACCAGTCTGGGGTCCACGCCTGCCATTCGGGTTGGATGATGTTGACCCACGCTGAACCGTTGTAGCCGAACAGCTGGTTCGTGTCCGACTGCCACGCGATAAGGCCTTCGGTCGGGGACGTGGGGAGCTGCGCGGTTGACGCTGCGACGACGATCCCACCGGTGGCGGCGAGGCGGTCTTGGCCGGTCGTCGACGTCCGCCGGTCGGTGATGTGGGCGTCTTCGATCGCGGTTTCGTTCGCCGCGACGTCGACCATCGCGAGGACGATGGCGTTGTCGGGGACCGCCGGCTCGGCCGGTGACCCCGCGGGGGTCCCGGCGACCGCGACGATCGACCCTGCATCGGTCGCGCCGGAGAAATCGGAGTCCTGGACCTTCGCGACGATCAGATCCTTTCGGGGGTTCGTCGCGTCCGCGGCTGTGATCGTGACGTTGAGGGTGCCGATGTTGTCGACCCAGTACGCACCCTGGCTGGAGGATTCGTCGCCGGTGATGAGACACGCCCCGGCCGCGACGTCGACACTCATGTCTGGGGTGCCGTTCTCGGTCACCGCGAGGTCGGTGGCCGTGGCGATGCCTTGGCGGCCGTCGAACAGCGCGGCGTAGAACCGGCGGACGGATTGAGCGGTCGCCCCGGCGGAGGTGATGTGCAGGCTGGCGGCGGTCACGGTCATGAGGTGGGCTCCTGGTCAGGCGCCCAGTCGCCGGGCGGCTCCGGGGTGACGCGCTGCCAGTCGGGCGCGGGGACCTGCCCGACCCGTTGTCTCATATCCATGCTGATCTCCATTCCGCGGCCAAGGTGCCCGTTCCCGAGTTCGCCGCGAATCGTATCGTTTCGGTGCCGGCCCCGAGAAGGAACCATTCCGAGCCAGCGGTCATTGTGCCGGAACGTGACGCGGTCCCCCCGACCAGCGCGGTCCTGGCGCCGGTGTCGACCACCAGGGTGTCGCCGGCGGCCAAACTCACGTCGAATTCGAGGGTTCGCGATTGGGTGAGGTTCTCCACGCGTGGCCGTTCGAGCGGCCCAGAGAACGTGAAGGCCACCGGGGTGGCGTAGTTGCCGCCGTTGAACGCCGTGAACGTCCCCGAGTTGAACGTCCCCCAGTCAAGCGGCCAGGTGAGCGGCCATGTGAGCCCCCCGGTAGCGGCGGCGAGGCCGAGCCCCGAGACCGAGGTCGGGGTGTCGGCGTAGATTCGGGGGTCGGTCGCGTCGAGCTCGACGACGATCACCGGCAGATCGTAAAGCCACTCAAGGTTGATTGGCGCGGAACGGCGCCGGGCACGGGCGTTAACGCGGACCTTCGTTCCGCCGGCGACCCTCGGGATCTGCATGACCAACGGCTGTTCCGCCTGGCCTGGCACGAACGCCGCGGCCAGCTGATCGAACGCGGTGGTCGTGGTCCGCTGGTCGACCTCGACGGAGATCGTGATGGTCCGCCCCCCGAGAAAATCTTCGCCAGCCCACAGGCCATCAGTGCGGAGCAGGGTCTGGTCTCCGGACCGCACGGCCGGGAGATCTGCGAGCCCTTCGACGAGCGCGACCAAGAACGGGGTGCCCTCCCCGAGAGCGAGACCCCCGAACTCGAGGTCCCAGTCTTCCGTGACCGTGTCGCCTGGGACCATCATGCCCTACCAGACGTACGGATCGCCCACGCGACTTCGCGTGCGATCCGCCTGGGGTCCGATGGTGACGTGACGTTCACGACAATCGAGCCGACCGGGTCAAGCTGATGGTTCGGGACCACCCTCGACCCGGCGGGGAGCAGGACACGTTCGCGGCCTCTCTCGCCGACATCAACGACCCCGCCGACCGTGCCGCCCATCGCCAACCGAGGAACCGGAGCGTCGGGCAGATCAATCGCGAACGGGCCGATCCCCAAACTATTCGGGATCGCCGCGTTGAGCGGGTCGATCACCTGCGCGTTCATCCCTGCTTTCACCGCGTCCCAGATCGCCGAAGCGACGCCACCAGCGAACCCGCTCACAGCCGAAAGCCCCGCTTTGATTCCGTCGAGAACCGCCCCCCCGAGAGCGACCCCAGCGTCAACCCACGACTGAACGGCACCAAGAATCTCGCCCGGTATCCCGGTGAAGAACCCGACGATCTCCAACCCGACGCCGGTGATTTTCGTGTTGAGTTCGCCGAGCCATCCGATCAAATCTTGCACGGCGCCGATCCCTGTCTTGATTGCCTCCCACGCGGTGTCGAGCCACCCTGCGACTTTCTTGACGGCTTCTCTGGCCGCGTCGAACACCGCGACCATCGCTGGGAGCGCGCCGCGCACGATGTCCCACACCACATCCTTAACCTTTAGGACGATTTTGCGGAACGTTTCGTTGCTCTTCCAGAGTTTCACGACGAGGACGCCGAGGCCGCCGATGACGACCGCCGCGGCGATGAACGGGGCTGTCGCGACGACGACAGCGACAGCGTTCGCTATCCACGCCGCAGTGGAGGCGATGACCGATGGGATCAGAATCGCTGTTTGGACGACAGCGAACGCGGTGAGCGCCCCGACCACCTCATCCCTGTGGTCGATGAGGAACCCGAGGAACCTGATGAACGGCTGGGCTCGGGCGGCGACTTCCTCGGCGATCCCAGCGATGAGCCCGACCGCGGTCCCCACTGCGCCGACCGCCTGCGGGACCTGGACCTGAAGCACCGGCACGAGCCCATCCCAGACCGCCTGGAACCGTGGAAGGACCGAATCTGTGACCTCCCCGACCCGAGCGAAAAACGGGTCGACCTTCGGGAGAAGGGTTTCCATGATCTCGCCCATCTTCGCGAAGACCCTGGTGGCGAGCGGCTCCAACTTGACAAGAACGTTGTTCTTGAAGAGGGTCCACTGCTCGCCGAAGGATCGGGTGTCGCCTTCGGCGGCGTCGATCGTTTCTGAACCGCCCTGGATAGCGGCGAGCATCTCGTCGAGCTCGAACTTCCCGCCGGCGATCGCGTCCGCGAGATCGGGGCCGGCGCGCTGGCCGAACAGTTCGATTGCTTTGCGGGTCGCGTCGGTCCCCGGGCCGAGTTCGGTGATCTCGTCGACGACCCTGCGGAATGTTGTGGGGACATCCTCACCAGCTTTCGCTAGCGTCCCGACCCCGATCTTCAGGCCGGCGACGACACCTTCAGTGTTGACACCGGTCTTATTGAACACGGAGAGAAGCGCTGAGGATTCGTCGAGGCCGAACCCGAGGTTCCGGAGCGGCGCCCCGAACTGCACTAGCGAGGTGCCGAGTTCGTCGATCCCGATCCCGGAGTTCTGCGACGCCCGGAACAGCTTGTCGAGGGTGGGTGACTGCTGGTCAACGGAGACGCCCCAGTCGCCGAACACCCTCGTGAGACGGTCGACGTTCCCGGCGGTGTCGGACCCCGTCACCTTGCCCAGTTGAATGAAATCGGTCGCGAGGTCCTGGAGCGGTTGGCCGGTCAACCCCAACCTGGTGTTCAAATCGGCGACAGCGCCCGCCGCCTCCCCGAAATCGGTCGGCACCGACGTGAGAACACCCCGGAAATCGTCCTGGAGGCCACCGAACGCCTCACCCGTCGCGCCCGTCCCGACACGGATCGTGTCGAAAGCCTCATCGAAACTCTCGCCGAGCTTGAAGAGCCCGGTCGCCGCGCCGGCCGAAGCCGTAGCGAACGCCGCTCCGCCCGCCAACCCGACCTTCCCTGCTTTGACCGCGAACGACCCGATCCGCGATTCGACGCCGTCCATCGTCTGCGTAAATTTTTTCGCGTCACCGAGGATGCGGACGACGAGCGGCGGTGCCATCAGCCTGCCCTAGCCCGTTCGAGTTCATCGACGCGACCCAACACCGCGGCGGCCTCCGCGAACGTCATGCGGCCTGCCTCTTCCCACCCGAGACCTGCACGCGCGACAAGCTCGACCCGCAGCGCCATCACCCGGGACCGCCGCCGGTAGGGTCCTCGGGCACCAAACCAGCGAGTTCAGATTCGAGATCCGACAACTTGATCTCCGCGGCCTGGTCGAACGTGAACCCTGGCTCGTCGCGGCGGCGGAGCACGGTCACGAGCCCGATGATGACCAGCATCTTCGGTTTCCCCGGAGCGGTCATCTCATCGATCGGGATCTCAGAATGCCGTTCGAGCTCGGCGGCCTCACCAAGGCTGAGACCCTCGATCGCCCGTTCGAACAGCGCCCCATCCTCGGCGGCAGCGGTATCGGTCATGTGATAGATGGCCCTTCGTTGAAAGCTTTGGTGATGTCTGCCATGCGTGAATCAAAGATCTTGCGGACCTCGGGCATCTTGTCCTCGACCGCGGTGGACACGTAGAGCGCTGGTTCGATGTTGCGTTTGGGCCAACCCCAATGGATCGGGGCGGCGTACGGGACCGTTTTCTTGCCGTAGTTGACGCGGGCCTCGGCCAACGTGCCTCTGCCCTTGATGGCCTTCTGGAGGTCACCGGTCTTCCCGACCGGCGCCCTGCGTTTTGCTTCCTCGGCGACGATTTCGGCGATCTCGATGTGCGCTGCCTTGACCGCTTGGCGAAGATCCTCGCGGCCGGCGCGTCTCAGCGCCTTGCGCAGCTCCCTCGCTCCCTCCGCTCGGATGAAGTGAAGCTCAGTCGGCGCCGGCGTCTTCGCCGCCATCAGAGCGCGGTGTCCGTGCTCTTGTAGACGATCGAAACGGCGGGGTCGGTGCCGTCGTCGAGGGCCTTGAACGGCATCGTCAACGTGGGCACATCAGCGAGGTTCGCCACGGGCGAGTCGCCGTCGAACTGGCACGCGGGGAGCGTCATCGTCAGCGAAAAGTTGTGGCCGGCTTCGATTTCGGCGCCGGTCCACACTGCGGTGATCGGGAAAATGGTCCCGGCCGTCCACAAGTCGTATTCGGTGTCGTCGGTGTACTCGAGCGAGATGGACCCGGTGATGGCTGGGACTGCGTTCCGGATCGGTTGTTTCTTGAGGACGGACCCGCGGAGGAACCTGCGGTCGGTTTTGAACCCGAGGGTTTCGGTGACCGAGAAGTCGGTGACGTCGGTCGCTACGGAGTTCACGGTGCAGACCATCTGCCCCCAATGGAACGGGGTTGTGGACGCTGGGTAGGTGACGGTCCCCGCCCCGGTCGTGGTGTCACTGTCCTCGTAGTCGAAGGGGAGTGTGACCTTGAGCAGGTCACCGACGGTCTGGGCGATCGTCCAGCCGGTGATGACGCCACCGTGGTAGGTGTGCTGGATGGTTGTCCCGTCGACAGCGACCCTCTGCATTTGCACGGTGTAGCTCGTGGTCGGAGCCGCACTGGAGGTGGTCGCGGTCGTCTCATACGCGGTTGTCGCTCCGACCTGCGTCGGACCGGACGACGTGCCGAGCATCGCCTGCAACAAAAGCCCGAAACCCTTGTTCTGGAGGTCGAACTCGAGGGATCCTTCGCCGCCCATGTTGATCTGGATGCGGCGGTCTGAGCGGGCGGTGTCCATCCCGCCACGGAACCCCACCGATTCAAGAACCTCTTGAACCCGTTTCGCCGCGTCGATCTGGCCTTCGTAGGCGCGGCTGAGGGTGGCTGGGGTGCCGTAGGTGGATTCGGCGCCGAGGAGGATCGCTGTGTCGAGAAGGGATGCCATCGGTCAGGACTCCTGGGTTTCGGTGCGTTCGCCGCGGCCTCGGCCGCGGGGCTTGGGTTTGGCCTTGATGGGGTTGCCTTCGGCGTCGACCTGAACAAAGTCCGCGGCTGTTCGGAACGCGTCGAATTGTGCGCCGGTGACGGTGACGATGTCATCACGGGTCGCGGTGACCCAGTCGCCGCCGGCACGAACGTCGATGGCGTCGAACCCGCCGATGTACCGGAAGCGTGTGGGAAATGTGTCTGATCGGGTCATAGCAGGTCTCCTACAGCGGTGAGCGTGAACGTCATGACAGACCTCGCTCCAGTCCCGGTTTCGGTCGTGTCGAGCTCGACGTCGGTAATGATCGAGAACAGGAGGTTCTCGACGCCGCCGAGGGTGTCGTCGTCTGCGACCATTTCCTCGAACACGGTCCCGATCTCGGCCGCTTTCGCTTCGGCTTTGCGGGCGGTCGGTTCGGAAGTGACCTCGATTACGAGTTCGGTCGAGATGGTTTCGCGGCGGCGGTTGCGGGATGCGCGCATCGACGCGACGTCTTGGGTGGATTCGGATCCGACGTTCCTAGCGGATCCGAGCCACACGTGGGCGGTTTGGCCGAGGTCGCCTGGGTGGCCGTAGCTAACGGGGACGGGCGAGACGAGCGGGCCGAGCAGGTCGACGATCGCCGCCCGCACCGAAGGGATAACGGTCCCGGCCATCAGGCGACCGCCGGATGGTTGTCGGAACGGTCAGTCAAAATCGCGTCAACTTCACGGATCCCGCTGGGGTACTTCCTGCCGGGCTGGCTCAGCCCGATGGTGCCGTAGTCGTTCTGGATCGACGTCGCCCGGCGCTCGACCCGGGAGATTCCGTCGAGGAGTATCTGCCGGGCCCACACCTCGACGGCGTGAACGATGTCGTCCGGTGCCGTAGCGGTGCGACCGGCGGTCCCCGCGACGGTCACATTGAAACCCGGGACCGTGAACGTGAACACGCCGGAATCGCGTCGGATGATTCCGAGCGGGTCGAGCGACCACCCTGACGTGTCTGCCACCACAGACCCGTCGACCGTGACCGAGGTCAGCGTGCGCGGGTAGAGGACCCGGGTGAAGTCGTCGCGGGTGAGTCGCAGCCACGCTGCGCCGGTTCCCGTGACCGTGACCGTGAACGTCTTGTGGACCCAGCTGGTGGCGGTGTAGTCGTCGACGCGGGTTTCGACACGATCGATCGCCGCGGCCACGAGGGCGTCGGGGAATAGCGCGGTGTCGGCCATCCCCTGCAACTCTCGGACCGCGGCGACCGTCGTGTAATCGCCCATCAGGCTTCGCGGGCCCAGGTTCCGACCGTGTTCGTGATCAACCAGCCGGTGGTGCCGTTCCCGACGACGGTCATCGCGTCGCCTGCGGCGTCGGTCGCTGCGGTGTTGATCGCGTCCTTGTCATCGGCGGCGGTGAAACCGTTCCCGATGATCTGGTCCGCGGCGGCCGGCGAAATGCTCGCGCCGGTCGTAGCGGACACCGTCGAAACGACGAACTGGAACACGAGTCCGGCCTGGGTGGCCGGGAGCGTGAACACGAGATCGACCGCCCCAGCGACATGGATCTTCCCCGAGTCGTCCTCGGTGAGTGTCGCGTCGACCGTGTGAACGACGACATCGAAGGTAATCCCCTCGGCGTGCATCGTGCCATCACGGTCGACGAACGTCCGGTTCCCCGGGTAGGTGGTGTCGGACCGGGCGCCCATCAGGCGTTACTCCCGATGATGACGGCCCGCTCATCGATCAGGTTCCCGTCCATCCTGGCGACGAACCGCCAGGTCACTAAATCCGTGTCAAACGCGAAGTCGTCGGACCTCGCGATATCGAGCCCGTTCACCGTGCGAATAGCGTAAGCACGGCGCATGTCCCCGAAGATCAGCGAAGCGTTACCCGTGCCCAACGCGGCGACCGCGTTATCCGTCACGACCGGCTTACCCAACAGCATGTCCGGCACACCAGCGGTCAAACCCGGCTGCCACAAGTACTGGCCGGTCGAGTCTTTCTTCTTGCGGATGTCCTGGACCGTGGAATCGCGCATGATCCATTGGGCGTTCATCCGGTACGGGCCGACGATGCCATGGAAGACGTCGATCAGCTCGTCGCCAGTCCACGTATCGATAGCGGCCGAGGTGTCCGTGTTGGTCGTCGCGGTGTCGATCCCGAACGGGACCGTGGTCCCCGCGCCGGTGATGAAATCGGTGCCGGCTTGGCGGCCGATCTCTTCGGTTGCCTGCTCGATCACGAACGGCACGATCGGGAACGCAGCATCCTCGAGCAGCTCCCGCGACGCCTGCACCAGCACGGCGTACTTGAACGCGCCCAGGCTCACGGTCGAGAACTGGGGGGCACTCCTCGCTATGGTGTCGGTCTCACCCTCGACGGTGATCGTCGAATGCGACACAACGGTCGGGATCGTGATCGGGTTCCCGCTGGTCGTCGGAATGATCCGGGCGCCGGCCCGCATCGCTCCGATGCTTTCTTGGAGATAATCGACGAGGGTGCGGTCGAGCTCGGTTTCGACTAGCTCCGCACCATCCGTGGCGGTCCCCGCCACGAGCGCGACGTCGTCACGCTGGATGTCGAACCCCGCACCGAAGTCGACACGCTGGACACCGGCGGATTCGCCGAGCCCGACCGACCGGAGAATCTCGCGGAACTTCCGGTCGACGGTCGGCTGGTCGTCGTCTTGCTTGTCGCGTGTGGCGTTTTCGCCGCCGGCGGACGCCCTACCGAGCCCGGTCTGCTCGTACATTTCGTCGAGTTTCGCCTGGCGTTCGATCTCTTCGAGCGCGGCGACCTCGTCGTCCTGCGCCCGAGTGATCGTCTCGGAAAGGGTGGCCTCGGTGTTCTTCTGGTCAGCTGACAGCTCGGCGTCGCCGGCTTCGTCGTAGAGCGCACGCAACGCTAGTTGCGCCTTCAGCCGCTCATCCATTCGTTTCTTGAGCCGCAGATGCGACATGGTTTGCTCCGTTCAGGGTTCCTGGTTCAGGTTCCGAAACGGTGCGTGTGCGGCCGTGTCAGCGGGCCAGGTGATCGAACTTTCTGCGACCCGGTGCGGGTGCGGGTGTCCGATCGGCCGGCGGCTTACCCCCGAGGATATCGGACAGGCCGCCCTCGTTCGCGGCGCGGGTGATCACGTCGAGCGGGACACCGAGGTCGCGGGACAACACTTCGAGGCGTTCGGCCCGCAACTGGGGGGTTGTGCCGTCGTAGGCGGGGAACATGACCGGGCCGACATCGCGGAGGCTCACCTGGCGCAGCGTTTCGACCGGTGGGTCCTGTGACTCGTCGAACGAGGACTCCATGACGCGGCCGGCGAAGCTGGATCCGCCGAGGTCGCCGCGGTCCACCAACGCCCGGATCTCATCACCAAGCGCCGTTTCGGGCAGATCGATCTCGTAGCGCAAACCGGTGCTCGTGGCGTTCAGCCGAAGCGTCCCATTCGACATGCGCCCAAGGACCTGGTTAGCGTCATGGTTGAACAACGCTCCCACGTCCTGCTCCTGGATCGTCTTGTTGAACGCCGAGCGGTGAACGCGTTCGGTCCACGGCCCGAGGTCGTAAACCCGGTCGAAACGGGCGGCGAACCCGGACAACACGCGACCGTCCGCGTTGATGTCGTCGTCTGCGCCGGCACGGTAGATCGGCCACTGAGTCATTCGGTGATCTCCTCATCTTCGGGTTCGGGGTCGCCGCCGGCGCCCTCTTGGACCTGCACAGATATTGGTTTGTCGCCCCACGGGACCGGCGGCAAGTCTTCCAACGCCCGGGCCTCGTTAATCGTGAGCATCCCGACCGTGATCCCGGAATTGTACGTCGCGAACCGTTGCGTGAAATCGCCCCTCATCAACCCGTCAACGACAAGCTTGAAGAACACGTCCGGGCCGTGCCCGTCGGTCATCATCAGCCTGGTGAACAGCGCGTCGAGGCGGACAATGTGCGGGCGTGCGGTGTGCGTCACGAGCGCCGTGCCCTGCTCGGAGATCGTGTCCCCGAACTGCGGGCCTTCCATGTTCAGGAGCCACAGCGGGACCCCGAACATGGCGCCGATCTCCGCTGCGCCGAACCGTCTCGTCTCGAGGAACTGCGAGTCTTTCGCGGAGATGCTGACGGTGTCGAGGGTTGCTCCCTCGGTCAACAAAGCGACCGACTGAGCGTTATCGACACCCTGATGCAGCGACTTCCAGGTGTCGATGAACAGCCGGGCGGCGGTATCAGACATCGACGAGGGCGACGAAATGACTGCGCCGGGGACCGCTCCCGACCCGAAGAAGCTGGCCCCGTACTCCGTGGATGCTTTCGCTAGGCCGAGGGTTTCGCGCATAGCCCCGACCGGCGACAGTCCGACGTTCCTGCCGGGGAGCATGAGCCATGTGATGTGAGCGATGGTCTCCGGGCCGACCGTGGCCGTGGTCCCGTCGCCGAGTTGCACGGTGAACGTGCCGTTGCCGTTCACGGTGACTTTCGCAGGGTCGAGGATGTCGAGCCCGATGATCCGCCCGTCCTGTCGGAGGGTGACGACGTACCCGTTCCCCCACAGCAGCAGGCTCATGATGATCTGCCCGATGAGCTGGACCTGCGACAGGCGCCCAGGGTCCGCGATCCACGACGGTGTGGGGATCTCCTCACGGAACCCGCCACGCCTCCGGAACGTCCCCGAAGGGAGCGTCGAGATCATGTCGTTGATGATCCTCGCGCAGATGAACACGGTCGAGATCCCGATCGCGTTCTCTTCGGTGACCGACACACCCGACTTCGTGCGCCGCCCGAACAGGTCGAGACCGCGCCCGAAACTGTCGGGGGTGATCGGGTCGCCAGCGGCACGCGCGACGCCACGCACATCAAGGACGCGTGAGAGGAAATCAGCCGCCGGCATGATCCGAGGTTACCTTCCGGTAGCCGTCTGCGGCGGTCCACCCGACCCGCAACAACATCAAACCGGCGATGACCATAGCAGCGGGGACCGACACCATAGCCACACCAGCGACGATGAGCGCAGCGCCGGCCACTACCGAGGCGACGACCAACGCTGTCATCGGAGAACCATGATCGTCGGCTCGCGTTCGGGTTCCTGCTCACGCCACGCCCGCGCCCTAGCCACCGCGATCACCGCCGCGACCGTCAAGTCGATGTGACGGGTCGACGACTTGTGTTCCTTCCCGATCCGGCTCCCTCTCGCGTCCTGTTTGAGTTGGGTGTTCGCGACATGGCGGGCCATCGCCGGGTCGCCGTTGTGGGTGAGCTCGCCGTCCATCACCGCATCAAAAAACGTCTTCGTCGGCCCCGCCATCCTGATCCCGTTCGTGGGGAACTCCACGATCGGGAACCCCTCCTCCTCAAGCTTCTGCAGCGAGACCTGAAAAAAATAGGGGTCAGCGACAACTTCTTGCACCGTGAGCCATGAGCAGATCTCGCGGATGCGTTCCTCGACCTCGGCGACGGGAACCCGCCACCCTTTCCCACGATCGCCGTCGGGCCGTTCCCACAGGCCGACCCGCTCGACGTGCAGATCTGCGATCCGCACGGCCACGAGGGCGGTGGCGTCACCACCAAACGAACCGTCGAACCCGACCACAACCCGGTCCCCCGCCTCAAGCCCCTTGTCCCCGTCGGTGAGCCGGTCCCACACCCCAGCGGGAAACCACGCGTCCGCCGAGGCCGTCCACCCGTTCAAACGGTAGCGAACGAACTCCGACTCGGGCATGTGCAGCCGCGCCGAACGGAACTCGGCCAAGTTCATCAGAGCAAACGACGGGTTGTACTCGGCCCACAACGCCTCATCGTCGGGGTCGATGTCCGCGCCCTCGGGCGGACCGTACCACCTGAACCCGAAACTCGGGTCGTCGATCTCGCCGGCCTCGACCTGGCGGCCGTACCGGTACATCAGACCGAGCGGCGATTCGAGGTCATGGCCCGCCGTCGAGATCACCAGGGTGAGCGGCTGGTCCCGCATCGCCGAACCCGAAGTGAGCGCAACGAACAGATCCGCGGTGCGATGCACATGATATTCGTCGACGATCGTCGTGCTCGGGTTCAGACCGTGAGCCAACCCTGCGTCCGCTGAGACAACACGGTAGGTGCCGCCGGTTTCGTTGTTCCGGATGACGTTTCGTTGGACGGTGCAAACCTCGGAGAGATCCGGCGACGCCTGGATCATCCCGGCGGCCATGTCGAACACGAGACGGGCCTGAGCCCGGTCACCGGCGGCGCCGACGATTTGCGGGGCCTGGTCGGTCTGATCGGCTATCAGCTGATACACGCCGATACCCGCGGCGATCGTCGACTTCGCCGACTTGCGGGGGACGCCGAGCAGGTAGGTGCGGACACGGCGCCGGCCGTTCTCGTCGAGCTCGTAGATCTCGCCGAGGATTTCCTCGACCCACGGGAGCGGCTCGAACGGGCGCCCGGCGAACGAACCGTTCAGCGTGAGGAACGTGCGGAAGAACCGTGCGACGCGCGGCCCGTCAGTCCTGGTCATCGACATCGATCCCCTGGATTGCGGAACCCCGGTGGGACGCGTCCGGGGCCCAGCCCTCGTCAACGACGGTCATCGTGCCCGTGTCCCCCCAGGTGTGCGGAGCCCCCGTGTCGACCTCGACGAGGCGCCCGCATTGGCCGCATCCGAACACCGCTGTCCGGCCACGCCACCCAAGCACCGCCATCTTATGAACCTCGCTCACGCTCACGTGTCCCCCTTGATGAACGCCTGCAGCTTCGATTGGTGCTCGACCGCTGTGATCCCCAACCGGAGCCCCGCCTCCGGGGATAGGCCCAAGCGGTCCTCGAGCGGGACCAGCTGCGCTTCGAGCGTTGAGAGCATCCGTGCGAGCGGGTGGAGCACGACCTGCCCGTTCGACCCGACCGACGTCCACTCCCCAATCTCGTCGAGGATCACGGTCCGCCGCTCTTGCAACTCGACATACCTCGCAATCACGATCCGATCTCGACCTTCGACGTAGACCGACGCGCCGAGCGCCCAGATCTCTCTCCACATCTTCCGCCCCGCTTTCGATGTGATCGTCGCAGGGCAACGGGGCGCTTTCGCTTTCACGGTCCGCCCGGAGGGTTTCGACCGTTCGAGGGCGGTCCCCTCGTTCGCGTGCCCCTCACGCAGCTCCGGGTTCTTCGGGCGGTTGCCCATCAGACGAACGCGACGTCGGTCCGGACGCGGACCACGCCACGCATCGGTGACGACACCCTGCTCGTGTCGGTCGTGACCTGGAGCTCCCAGTCGTACGCGCCGGACAGCCCGGTTGTGTCGGCCGAATCGAACGCGATCGACACGGTCCCGGCGGCGGCGGTCACGATCGCCGCAGCCCCCGTCGCTACCAGCACCCCCGCCCGCCGCATCTGTGTGAGGAACGTCCACCCGGTGATATCAATAGCCACACCGGCCTTCGTTTGGATTGTCACCTCGATATCGATGTCGTCGCCCGCGCTGATCTCCATGTCGTGTCGCGTGTATGTCGGATCAGCAGCCATCAGCCGCCGCCGCAAACGCACAAGTCGCATCGACAGTCGCACCCGGGCGGGCAGAAACATTCCGAGTCCAGCCCGACACAACACCAAAGACTCTCATCAGCTGCCATCACAGCAATCCGCAGGTCTCGTGACCAACTGCCACCCGACCGGGCCTTGGTAAACCCTGATTTGCACCGGTCCGCTCCACTCATCGCCCATCTCCCGGATCAACTCGGTCGAGAACTTCATCTCCACAAAGTCAGGGATAAGCCTTTCGATCAGGTCGTCCATGTCATGAGGATACGCGTGCTCGGACCCCGGCAGACGACACCGCCGCCTCGACCCCGGCGGAGGTCACTCTCGCGACCTGCCCGGCCGACGTCACGACAGCGACCACCGACGCCGGTTCTTGCCCCGCCGCCCCTGCCGCCGCGCCGACCAGCCCGCCGAACACCCCCGCAGCCGCTCCGGCCACACCACGAACACCCGCGCCCGCCCCGACCAGCCCGCCGAACACACCAGCGCCCGACCCGATAACAGACCTCACACCGGAGCCGGCGCCCGCCACCCCGCCAAGCACACCCGACGCCGAACCCGGCCCGAACCTCACCCCAACCGCGGCGCCCGCCACCCCACCGAACGCGCCCGACGCCGTCCCGGCCACACCCCGGACACCAGGCGCCACACCCGAAACACCACCAAGAACACCGGCCCCGGCGGCAAGGACCCGCCTCACCCCCGCCGCTTCCCCGGCCACCCCGCCGAGGACACCCGCCCCAACCCCCGGCCCGAACCTCACACCCGCAGCCGACCCGGTCACACCACCGAAAACACCCGCCGCCAAACCCGAACCTGCACGGACACCAGCGGCATCCCCGGTCACCCCACCGAGCACACCCGCCGCCGCGCCGGTCACACCACGGACCCCTGACCCCGTACCGGTCACCCCACCGAGCACACCCGCCGCGGTGCCAGTCACCCCCGAAGGCGTGAGCGACCACACCTGCGTCTGCAACGTGCCGACCGTATCGACCGCCGAATCCGACCAATCGAACCCAGTCGTCTGCGTCCCAGTCGCCGTCAAAATTTCGTAGGCCGAGACACCCTCGAGGTCGAACTGACCGGTCCCGGACCTGTCGCCGGGCCCGGTGGTGTAGCCAGCGTCCGGGTCAACCTCCGTCGCCGGGTCCGGCTCACCCGACTTGAGGACTATCCCACCGATCGCCACCCCATCGGCATTGGCGTTCGCATCACCAGTCGGAGCCGCAATCGACTGCCCCTCGGTAGTCCCGTTGTCGGCCTGGTCGACACCGTCAGAACCCCACGTCCCACCCAACGAGTCGTGGAACACCATGCCGAGAGCGACAGTGGTCGGAGAACCCGACCACTGGAACGTGTACGACGTGGCCGGGCTGGCATCGGCGATCTTCCACGCCACGACGATCGCACGGCGCCAATCGCCATCCGAGATCTCAGTCTCGACGAGCGTCTCAGTCCACCCAGTCCCGGACAGGGTGGTCGACTGGGTCGAAGTGCGATGGACCCCGATCACGATGATGAGGTCACCCTCGGCCACCCCGGTCAGGTCGAGAGTGCGTTGCCCCGAACCCTGATCGGAATCGGACGCGGCGAGCGTGACAGTCACGCCGCCGCCTAGCTAGCGATAGTCATCGTGAGCGTGAACCCGGTCGAGATCTCGAACGTGTCACCAGACGCGTTCACGCTGTTCGCGATGATCGTCCCCGACGACCCGAAATTCCCGGCGGTGCTAGCGGACCACAGGCTGTAGTGCGTGTAATCCTCAGTCGTGTCGACCTCACCCTCGGTCCACGAAATCACAACATCCGACGTCGCGACACCACCGGTCGCAGCAGCCCAACTCGACGTCGTGTCTTTCCGGGTTGTGTTCCCCGCGACAGCGGTCGTGCCGGCGGCCCCCGGGGCCCCCGTGTGCAGCTGGATCCACGGGTACGCCGCGATGTGTGCGTCCAAGATCGCGTTAGCGGCAGCCGCCGAGAAACTTTCAGCCATGCACCGATGCTACCCGCCAACCACCCGCTCAGGGTGCAGGCGCCCCGGGGCCGTTTTCCTTTCCGCCCCAAAGCGCGCCTGCCTTGACGACGTTTCTGAGTGCTGCCACCTGGTTCCGATATCGCCCCTCCGACTCGTACAATCGTGCTAGTGCCGCCTCCACCCTCCTGATCTCGTTGCCTAGCTCGGCAATGGTGGCCTTCTGATTGGCGACCTGCTTGCGCAGCGCAGCAGCCTCGCAACCGCTCCCGTGATCCCGCTCGAAAGCGAGATCGGCACGAAGACTCTCGATGGTGGCCTCCGCCTCATCCAACTCGGACGCCAGGATCCTGAGCGCCGGACTCCCGCCGCCGGACTCCCGCCGCTCCTCCAACAGCTCATCCAAGCGCTCCACAAGCGCACGAACAATCTCTTCACTTCTCATCACGTTCTCCCTAGGTAAACCACACAACTGCCGGCCCCGTGCGGGGGGAGGGCCGGGGCTGGACCCCGACCCCACAAACCGCTGTCAGTCGCTAAGCCACGCCTCGAAGCCGGCGGCGGCGGCGATGTCGTCCATCAGCCTGCCGGGGCCGCCGTTCTCCGGGGCGCCCTCGGCGAGGAGGACCTCGCAGCCGACCTCGACCTCGACGATCGGGCGGTCGATGACCCAGGCGGGATCGAAGTCACATTTCGGGATGCGGTAGAACGTGTCGACCTCGGCGGACAGATCGTCGACCGTAAGCGTGTGATCCCCCGCTATGGCTGCGTGCTCGACCGCCAGTGCGATCAACTCTCCACGCGTGATGTCGTTGGTGGTGGTGGTGGTGGTGGTTGCTTCCATGCCCCTATTCAACCACATTCAAGCACTGCTGTCAACCACAAACTTGCGGTCAACCCGATGCTGGAGCATCTCCGCATCCCACACATGGCGAATCTCCAACCGCCGGCCCCCAACCGTCGCCTCAAACCTGACCCCCACCAAACCACCGAACGGCGCATGGGATCGGATGACCATGGCAACAAAACGTCTCCATCAGGACTCGGCCCCGCCCCCAGCCCACGCCACGGGCATGTGTGGCCTCGGGGCACCGCTAGCGCCCGGAGCGAGGTTCGCCCGGGACAGGTTCGTTCCGGAGAGGTCCGCGTGTGCCAGGTCCGCACCGTTCAAGATGGCGTCGGTCAGGTAAGCGTCAGCCAAATGAGCGTCAGTCAGAGCAGCGCCGGTCAGGTCCGCTTTTGTCAAGTCAGCGGCGGCCAGGTTCGCTCCGACCAGATTCGCTCGGGTCAGGTCACCCCAGGTCAGGTTCGCTCCCGCCAGGTTCGCGTCGGCCAAGTTCGCGTCGGTCAGATCCGCACCGGCCAAGGTCGCGCCGGTCAGATTCGCTCCGGTCAGGTCAGCACCCGCCAGGTTCGCGTCGGCCAAGTTCGCGTCGGTCAGATCCGCTCGGGGCAAGTCCGCCCGGTTCAGGTTCGCCCGGGCCAGGTTCGCACCGGCCAAGGTCGCTCGG
>Ga0316192_10000402_pt1 | contig 31559 bp, 31 predicted proteins | sample MerIslwburrow_MG_FD_204931 | JGI IMG/M metagenome (GOLD analysis project Ga0316192, IMG submission 204931) | Coastal sediment microbial communities from Maine, United States - Merrow Island worm burrow | ecosystem: Environmental > Aquatic > Marine > Coastal > Sediment | place: USA: Maine...
GATACATCTTTGACTCCTAGTGCAAGGGTTTTCTGCCGTTTTAAGCTTTCCTCGTGCACCTAATCTATCTGATTTTACACCTAAATCCTTTAGTGATTTGTGTTTGAAGCTTTGTCAGCAGGCCCTAGTTAGTGATAATACAGTTTGGCATATTTTTTTTGGCGTTTTCTATAGCTTCATTTGTAACCTTTGTTTTTGATAATCGCAAGATCTTTAAATGATTTAAGCTTGATATATTTGTTAAGGTTAGGTTGCTGATTTTTTTGCCAGATAAGGATAGTGAATGTAAAGATGTCAAATGTGATAATTCCTTAGTGCCTTCGTCGGTCACATTTGTTCCAGACAGGTTCAATTGCCCTAAAGAGTTTAGAAATGTTAATTGTTTGAGACTTTTATCTGTGATTTTTGTCTTATATAAATCTAGATTAGTTAAAGATGTCATTTGTGACAATTCTGTTAGGCCTTTATCCGTAATGTTAGATTGAGCCAGACTTAAAGATTTTAAGGATGTCATGGTCGATAATTCTCTCATGCCTTCATCTGTGATTTTTGTACTTCCCAAGCCCAAAGAGGTTAGGGAAGTGTGTGGTGACAATGTTTTTATACCTTCGTCGGTTATGGGGTTTTTTGTTAGATCAATACTAGTTAAGGAAGTTAATGAAGACAAGGTGGCTTTTAAATCTGTATCGGTAAATTTTTTCATCGCCATTATTTTTAAGGAGGTTAAAGATGTCAAAGAAGATAATTCCTTAAGACCCTCGCTTGTGATTTTTGTTGATGATAAATTCAAATTGGTAAGTGAGGTTAAGGATGACAAATTTTTCATACCTTTATTAGTAATTTTTGTGCCCATCAGGTCTAAATTTTGTAAATTGTGCATTTGAGATAAATGTTCTAAGCCTTTGTCTGTGATTTTTGTGGCATGAAAATATAAACTGGTTAATGAGGTTAAATTTTTTAAACGTTTCAAATCAGCATCAGTTATTGGTAGTCCCCCGAGCCATAATTCTTTGGCATTTTTTAATTCCTCTAAAGTCCAATCCCCAAATTCTTTTTCACTTAGCTTTTTTAACCATTTCAATGTTTCTTCTAAATCAGTGTTTGAAATATCTTTATGCTCTAACAAGGTTTTGTCCGTGTTAGGAATGATTATTTCTTTTTTGAAATTCACAAAGTTGTCAATTGGAGCTTTTTTCGCTACGTTCCAATCATCTTTAGAAATATCACGCTCCATGTTGATTGGTGAAATGTCATCGCTTGGTGAAATAGTCAAATAGAAAAAAGTGCCAAAAATTACTGGAAATAATATAATCGCTGTTACTTTCGTGTAAGTCATGCTAATTGCCACTTTCATAAATTTGGGATTGTAAGTCCAAGGTAGAAGAATTGTCATAAGACCATGTGATCTGGCTTGTTTTCGAAGAGTCTTTAAGGCTGAGGTAATGTGTTGAGATACCGTCGAATGATCGATAGACAACGACTTGGCAATTTCGGTGACCCTCATGTTTTGATAGTATTTCATCCGTAGTATTTGCTGTTGTTTTTTTGTTAATGTTTTGAATTGTGATAAAATCCATTTGATCTGATCTTTTGAAAATGTATCTTGTTTTACAGGAATGATCGTATCTTCTAGTAATGCCTGGCCTTGGGGCTTTTTTCTTGAGATATAATTGATTGTCAAATTCTTTGCAATTGAATTTATCCATGGCTTAAATTTATCTTTTGCAGGATATCTAATATTTTCTTTTTCAATAATGTGTACACAAATTTCTTGAGATAGATCATCTACAATGTCCTCGTATCTAGCTATTTTGTGCACTATCCCCCTGATATGAGGAAGGTAGTCAACAAGGTCGTTTTTAATTTGTTTCGAATTCATTTACTTTTAGCTTTATACCTACACAGACACAGTTTATGAAAATTCGTGGGTAAAAAAATAAAAAAATTTACAGATAACGCATGAAAACTAAAGAAAACTGGCACGCGGTACATGTAAGAAAAATACTGCCGTTAGTTGACGCTTGGGTCTAATTCCCCGAAGTTTGCTGCGAGGATTATTTACTAAATTCATAAAAAATACCACACATATAACAAATAAGTGGTAAAAGTGTGGTATAAAATAGATTAGTACTTATTTTTGTGTGGATTGGAGAAATTATGTTAGCAAAACTTAAATCAGTGGCTTTAAGTGGGATTGATGCTCAACCTTTAGATGTGGAGGTGGATATTTCACAGGGGATACCTGGGATAACCATCGTGGGTTTGCCAGATGCGGCAGTTAAAGAATCAAAAGATCGTGTTAAGGCGGCGGTGAATAATTCCAGCTTTCAATTTCCTTTTAAGAAACTAACTGTTAATTTAGCCCCTGCTGATATGCGTAAGGAAGGACCTAGTTTTGATTTGCCCATTGCCATAGGTACCTTGTTGGCTGCTGAAATGTTTGAAGGCAATGAAGTAGGTGACTACATGATGGTGGGAGAACTTTCGTTAGAGGGAAAGCTAAGACCCATCAAAGGCGCTTTAAGCATGGCGATCACGGCCCGTCAAGAAGGTGTTAAAGGTATTATTGTTCCGGTAGACAACGCCAAAGAAGCCGCCGTGGTGGAAGGTATTGAAGTAATACCTGTTAACTCACTTCTTGAAACCGTTGATTTTTTATCGGGTGAAAAGAAAATTATTCCAAAAACAGTTGAGCAAGAAGATGATTTTGTTGAATGTGAAGATATTTTAGATTTTCATGATGTTGCCGGGCAAGAATATGTCAAACGTGCGATGTTGGTGGCGGCGGCAGGAAATCACAATATTATTATGGTAGGCCCTCCAGGAAGTGGTAAGACGATGCTTTCTCAACGCTTGCCAGGCATATTGCCACCAATGAACGTGCAAGAATCTTTGAACACCACCCGCATTTATTCCGTTGCAGGTTTGGTGAGGCCAGGCTCAGGTTTGTTGCGAACACGACCATTTCGCTCCCCTCATCACAGCATCAGTGATGTGGGTTTGATAGGAGGAGGTAGTCATCCCAAACCTGGTGAAATTTCACTCTCAAATAATGGTGTTCTGTTTCTTGATGAAATCCCTGAATTTCAAAGACGTACTCTGGAAGTGCTGCGTCAGCCTTTGGAAGATAAAACCATTACTATTGGGCGGGCCACAGGATCGGTCAGTTATCCTGCCAATTTTATGTTGGTGGCCAGTATGAATCCTTGTCCTTGTGGTTATTTTGCTGACAAGAAAAAAAGTTGTAGTTGTACTCCTGGACAAATAGAACGTTATGTTAATAAAATTTCAGGGCCTATGATGGATCGCATTGATTTACATGTTGAAGTGGATTGTTTGGATTTGGAAGAGCTACCTAAAAAAAATAAAGGTCCCAGCAGTAAAGAACTTCGTGAACAAGTTCTTAAGGCTAGAGAGATTCAAAGAGAAAGGTTTGACAATAGAGAATGCTCGTTGAATGCTTCCATGTCTACTCGGGAAATTAAAAAGTTTTGCAAGCTAAAATCTGAAGTAGAAACCCTTTTTGTTTCCGCCATGAAACAAATGGGCCTTTCCGCCCGCGCGTATCACCGCGTTATCAAAGTCGCTCGCACTATCGCTGATCTCGATGTCAAAAAAGATATCAATGAAACTCACGTTGCCGAAGCTATAGGATATCGTTCGCTGGATCGAAAATTGTGGATGCCTTAGGGTTCAATTGTTTTGTGTAACCACGAAATGCTTGTGCACGTTACGAACAAGGAAAACCTTTACTCACTATAGAAAAGCTTAACAAGTTGCTTGTGGCAGTGACAGATAACAAAGATTCTGTGATTGCCAAAAGTCTTTATTGATCTCTTTCAGGTACTTGAATTGTCTGTTAAAGTACCCTATATCTCTCAGTATGTGAAAAAAAGAGGAATGTGTTATGGCTGATTTGGTAACTTTTGGTGAATCTATGGTCCGTTTGACTTCTGGGCATCAACGCTTGGAAGATGCCTCTTCTTTGGATGTGCATGCGGGGGGAGCCGAATTTAATGTGGCGGTTAACTGCAAACGTTTGGGTTTTAATACCGCTTGGGTGTCTCGTTTAAGTGATAATTGGACGGGGCGATATATCCGAAACAAATGCCGTGAACATGGGGTAGATACTTCGCATATTTTGTGGTCGCCCTTTGATGGTGTGGGCCAAGAGCGTAATGGTTTTTATCATATGGAAGTAGGGGTTGGACCTCGGGCTTCTACGGTGACTTATGATCGCGGGCACACGGCTATTTCAAATATCAAAAAAGGCGATATGGATTGGGCTGCTATTTTTGATGGCGCGCGCTGGTTTCATGTGAGTGGAATCACTCCGGCACTTTCTGATAGTGCCGCGGAAGTAACGCTTGAAGCATTGCAAGCGGCCTCTAAAGCGGGCTTGACCACGAGTTATGATTTGAATTTCAGATCAAAACTATGGAGTTCAGAAAAAGCAAACAAAGTAACCCAGCAATTTATGCCTTATATCAAAGTGCTGATAGGTAACGAAGAAGACTTCGAAAAAATATTAGGCTTGAAAGCCGAAGGTTCGGATGATGATTATTCAGCTCTAGATCCAGAAAGTTACAAAGCTGTTGCCCGTGCAGCAGTAGCTGCTTACCCTAATGTGGAGTATGTGGGCACATCGTTGAGAGTGGCCAAAACAGGTTTGCTCAACGATTGGCGCACTTTACTATTTGATGGCAAAGAATTTTATTTATCCCGCATTTTTGAAAACCTTGAAATTGTGGACCGCGTGGGTGGAGGAGATAGTTTTTCATCCGGTTTGATTGCAGCTTTACTTGAAGGTAAAACACCTCAAGAGGCCATTAATTTTGCAGGGGCCTACTCGGCTCTAGCCCATACCTTCCCCGGTGATATCAATTGGGCTACGAAAGAAGAAGCTGAAAGAGCTATGTTGGGTGGCGGAGCAAGGATACAACGATGACATCTGTTTTAGAAAAAATTGAAACCTCAGGCATTGTGGCCGTTATTCGTTTGAATGATGCTGAAAGTATCGTTGATGTGTGTCAGGCAGTGTATGCCGCAGGAGTCACGGCTCTTGAAATTACCATGACAACTCCCGGGGCCCTTGAAGCTATCAAAGAACTTTCCAACACAATGGATGCGGGTGCCGTGATAGGAGTGGGTACTGTATTGGATGTGGCCACCGTGGAACAATCTGTTGCAGCAGGTGCTGAATTTGTGGTGTCCCCCATCTTCAAAAAAGAAATTGTTCAAGCCACTAAAGCAGCCAATAAAATTTCTATACCCGGTGCCTATAGCCCTACTGAAGTGTTTGATGCCTCACAGGCAGGAGCGGATGTGGTCAAAATATTTCCAGCTTCCGTAGGAGGTGTAGGTTTTTTTAAAGGAATCAAAGCGGTGTTTCCTGAAGTGAAGGTGATGCCCACAGGTGGCGTGAACCTAGAAACCATTCCCCTTTTTATTAAAGCAGGAGCTTGGTCAGTGGGGACAGGAAGTAATTTAACTCCTCAAAAAGTAATTGCGGATAAAAACTGGGGTGACATAACACATATAGCCCAAAGTTTTGTAAAAGCGATAAAAGAGGCAAGGGACTCCTAAGCTGAAAAATAGTTATTTTTTCTAAAACCCATTTGACACAAACTTGACATATGAAAAAATTTACATAGTAAAATTAGGACATGAAGTTATCAGGTGTCCTGATATTCGCTCTTTTTTATCATTGATTTTTATAAGAAAATCGTATGGTGATTTATAGGACACAGCCTAAATAGGGATCATGCAATCGAAGTCAAGTTCATAGAATAGGAAAACTGCAAACGATAACCAAAATGACAACCTTCACATTCTGTAGCTTCCAGTTTGGGATCGTTGTCTAACAACTCTAAGGCATCTTGTCTGGCAAAAGAAATTAAAGGGAGGTTGTGTAAGATGCGACCAATGCGTGAACCAGGTGTTCCACTTTGCCTTGTTCCAAAATAATCTCCTGCACCACGTAATTCTAAGTCAACTTCGGCTACTTTAAAGCCGTCCAAGTGTTTACAGAGGGTGCTTAGTCTGAACTCACTGTCTTTGTTTTTGGTATTGGTGATCAGGTAGCAAAAACTTTTATGCTCACCTCTACCAATTCTTCCCCGTAACTGATGTAATTGAGCCAAGCCATAACGCTCGGCGTGTTCAATCAACATCACTGTGGCATTGGGCACATCCACACCGACCTCCACCACAACGGTAGAAACCAAAATATCAATCTCATGATTTCTGAACTGTCGCATTACCTGAGCTTTTTCTTCACTTTTCATTTTGCCATGTAGCAAGCCTATTCTAAATTCGCTATATTCTTCTTCCTGCAGTTCTTCATAAGCTTGTGTGGCGGCTTGCAGATCTAGTTTTTCACTTTCCTCTACCAGCGGAAAAATCATGTACACTTGCCTTCCCGCCATTATTTGTTTTTTGATGTCTTTTGTCATAGTTTTACGATGGTTGGTATGCACTTTTTTAGTTTCAATTTCTTGACGCCCTGGCGGCATTTCATCAATGACACTCACATGAAGATCGCCATATAAAGTGAGCGAGAGAGTGCGGGGGATGGGGGTGGCTGTCATCACTAGCACGTCAGGATGTTGGCCTTTGTTTTGTAAATCGGCTCGTTGCAGTACGCCAAATTTATGCTGTTCGTCAATAATGGCTAATCCTAATTTTTTAAATTTGACTTTAGTTGTGGTTAGAGCATGGGTGCCGATCACTAAAGGAAAGCGGCCATCTGCTAAACCTTCTAGAATATATTTTCGATCTTTTTGTGGAGTTTTTCCTGTTAATAAAATAATTTCAAATTTTGCTGATGGCAATAATTTGCAAAGATTACGATAATGTTGTTCGGCCAAAATTTCAGTGGGGGCCATAAAAGCGACTTGTTCACCTGCGGCAATTTTTACCAATAAAGCATAGACAGCAACGAGGGTTTTGCCACTGCCCACATCGCCTTGAACTAAACGATTCATCGGCGTGTTTTTAGAAAAATCATTTAAAATTTCTGTCACTACTCTCTGTTGTGCCGTGGTCAGTTCAAAAGGTAAAAGTTTCTTAATTCTTTGGTGGACCTGTGGGCTGGCATTTGTGGTCGCGACTTTTTGTTTTTGATTGAGAAATTGTCTTTTGGCTAATAGTCCCAATTGCATATGAAATATTTCCTCATAATCCAAGCGAGTATCGGCGGCATGCAATTCTTCCATTTTTTTAGGGAAATGGGTACAGCGTATAGCTTCAAACAAAGAAATCAGATCTCTTTTACGTTCCAAGTTTTTAGGTACGGTGGTTAGGAGTTGGTGTTGGCATATTTTTAAAGCTTCAAACACCAAGCGACGCATAACTTTTTGTTCCAATCCATCGCTGAGTTTGTATACAGAAAGTATGCCGGCCATTTTAAATTCTAAAGGATTTTCTATGATTTCAAATTCGGGGTGCGAGAGCTGTACTCGTTCTTTGTATTTTTTAATTTTTCCAAAAAAAATAATCTCATCATTTTTTTGAAATAGGCGGTGAAAAAAACCTGCTTGGGCAAAAAAAACAGCTGTTAACCTTCCTCCACATTCGTCTTTCACAGTGATTTCTGTGCGGTAGCGGTTATTACGTTGAAAAACTTTACGATTAGAAACGATCTTGGCTCTCACGCAAGCCTCTTCCTTTTCCTTGAGTTGAGAAATGGGTCGTATTTGGCTACGGTCTTGATATCGTCTGGGCGTGTGTCGTAGTAAATCCCATAAACTCCGTAAGCGTAATTTTTCTAAGGATTTAGCCACATCTTCACGGCAAGTAGGTAATTCAGTCACGGGAGAAAGTAACATCTCTAAAGCCTTTTTGTAGTCCAAAACTGTATTTTTTTGCGCCATAGTTAACATTTTAAGGTATCTTTCCGAAATAAAAGCAGCATGATTTTGAAATCGTATAAAATAGTTAAGGTTATTCATTAGTAAGGATTTTTTAATGAAAATTTCTTTTGTATCAGTTGTTTTTCTAATGCTACTGTCACTTTTATTTTTTTGTCCTATGTTGGCCGAAGGATTGGATGCTCGTATCAATAGGCAAGTAGAATTATTAGATGATGATGATTTTGAAGTTAGGGAACAAGCGCAAGGGGAGCTATTAAAAATCTGCGTTGATCATGGAAAAGAGGTTATTACTCAACTTCGTGATATTGCCCTGAATGACAAACGAAGTGAAGTTAAGTTTCGCTGTGTTAATGTGATCAAGGATATTCCTGTAGCCAAACTGCCTCGAGAGGTGTTTTCTGCTTTGGAATTTTTGGTGGATTCTAAAAGTCTAATTGCGGGTGCGGCCAGAGAAGGATTAACAGATCTGGTTATGGATATGCTGGGTAAAAAAAGTAATGACTCTTATATCTATTACAAAGAGACAAAAGAAAACAACCTAAAATTCAAGTACCTAAAATATATAGATGGCATAAAAATATTACGTATAGATGACCATGTTTTAAATGACAATGATATGAAGATATTGTCTGAAAAAGAGGCATTGTATAATTTGTCTTTGAACAATGTTACATTTGAATTGACTGAAGAAGGGTATGTGTCTTTTGACAAATTGAAAAACATTAGATATTTGTATTTAACAAAATGTTATGTGAAAGGGTTATGTGGAAAGCTATTGCGTGAAAAAAAATTTCTCAGTTCTCTTAAATTGTCACAATGTGAAATGAATAAAGATGATTTTTACCCTCTCAAATCAATGGAGAATTTATTTTCATTGGATTTATCTCGCACTAATGTTGGTGATGATGCGATGGTTTTTTTAGAGGGGGCGATGTCACTTCAAATTTTAAATTTATGGAACTCAAAAGTAACAGATAAAAGTTTGGAATCTTTCAAGAAGATGACAAGATTATACTCTTTGGGGTTGGATGGTACGGCGGTTACAAAAAAAGGTGTTGCTGAATTCAAACAAACCTCTATTCGTTGTAAGGTGTCTCATCGTCCTGTTGTGATTGGTATTAACTACGATCTTACTTTCAACGGGAAAGGGATGAAGATTCTTGGGGTTGTGGAGGGAAGTGTTGCAGAAAAAATGGGCATCGAGTCTTCTGATATTGTTAGAGGAATAAATGGTCAAGTAATTGACGACCGTTCAGATGTATTGGAAATGGTAAAAATATTAAAAAAAGAGAGTGATATAAAAACAGTTAAAGTGTTACGTTTGAACAAAGTGATAGTATTGAAAAATAAAGATAAGAAAAAAAAGTAAATGGCATCATCAAATGCATAGTCGTTGACGCTTTTTAAATTCGAATTGTTTATAGTTCATTGGGCCTTTAGATTGAGCGACTTTCGTAGGCCAGAGTAGCTCTTTTGAGTTATGTTGAAGAACTATTCTCATCAGGCATTTTCAATTTTCTGCAGGAATGTAAGCTGCGTAATCAATGTCACAGCTTGTACGGTAACCCATACTATTCAAATAACCGCAATCGATGGCCTGTTTGAAAACTGAAATTTTTGAATCAGATTCGTCAACAATTACGGATGAAATGTTTCAAGTCAGGTTGAGATCTGCGGTGTCTGTATGGCGGTCTTATCTATTTGATTGCGGGGTGGTTGGTTTTTTCTTCAAAAAAATCAATCCCTTAAGAGAAGTACCAGCTAAAAGCAGAGCATTTTTACCTATTTCATACCTCACAAGACAAATGAAAGATAAAATTAAAACCCGTTTAAACCAAAAAGCTGGCTTTTTTCACCCTACTTTGATATATTTCTCTTCCTCGTCAGGTTCAGATATAAACTATGCCCGGGTGGCGGAATTGGCAGACGCGCTAGCTTGAGGGGCTAGTGGGGGCAACCTCGTGATGGTTCGAATCCATTCCCGGGCACCATTTTTCTTGTGAAAATCCACTAATTTGAATTGTCGTTGAAGCCGTATCACTCGGGTTACGGTTTCTGGTAACTATTATAACGGTTAACTCAAACGGTTAAATGTTATAAGAAGTTATAAATTTAATTTTTAGTTGTTGGGTGTTGCGGCAGGAATATGTTTGACGTCAAAGATTCATAAATAGTTATCATTTGCCTCATATCACTTTAATGATCCATATGAATCATTAATTGAAAAAAATTGAAAGAAAAATAGGGATTTATAATTTAAAAAATCATTTGTGTATAATTTGTTTTAGAAAGTGATGATGAGACAGCATGGCAAACAATTTGACAATTGAAGAGTTGAAAAAAATAATTTCCGAGGGGAAATTGAAGTGCTCAGAAAATATTATTCAGAATGGTAAATTGATAAATAGAGATAGCGCATCAGTTGACTATAAAATTTCTCAAGGATGGGATGTGGTTGCTTCCGATATGTGTGACCGTGAATGGAAAAAGTTTAATCTCGAACTGTTTGAAATGATCGAAAATAAAAAATATTCCGATGATGAACTGTCCGATGTTTTGTCCAAAATTCAAACCCAAGATAGTCATTGGAATTGGTTGTCGAAATCTGTTGTTTGTCGAGGAGAAGAGTATGAATGGTTTTATATGTTCGCAGAAGATAAGCCGCAAGGTGCTTGTTTAATATATCACCCAAAAGATAGTGTTATAGATTCTAAAAATATTTTTTACATAGAATTCGTTGCTGTTGCACCATGGAATAGAGATACGCCTTTTGAAAAAAGAATTTATGGTGGCATAGGATCTTTATTGATTAAGTGTGCATTGAAATTTGCGACAGAAAAATTGAATCTTGTTCCAGGATTTTCTTTACATTCTCTACCGCAATCTAGAGCATATTATGAAAAGATTGGGATGAAAAATTACGCCAAGCGAGATAAAAAAAATCTTGCATATTTTGAGTTACCTAGAAAAAACGCAGAAGCGTTATTGAGTACTTCATGAGTGAGATGGTTGACTGGGATGGTTTTGAAGTTCCCCACATTTCAAGTTCTGGAATGACTGCGGAATCATATTATCAGAACTTTAAAGATTTTAGGGATTTTGTAAAGAAAATACCTAAGCGAGAATTGATCGAGAGAGGATGGATTCAACATAGTAAAGATATGAAATCACTTGTCCCATTATTTAACGATTTTTGCTCAAGTAGATGTAAATCATTATATAGAAAATCTGATAGTTCTAACGCTACGCTTTGTGCAATGTGGACATCTCGTGTTGTTTCGTTGGCGAGTATGATAATCGGTTCTAATAGAATTGCTGATTTTAAAGGCTTGGAAAAATCTCAATTGAAAGAAATTTCTAAGTTGAGTCGAGATACGAATAATATCAGGGTTTTGCCAGATATTCTTGCAAAATTAGGAATCGTTCTTGTGTATGAAAAATTTTTATCAGGAATGAAATTAGATGGAATGGTTTGTAGGTTAGAAACAGGTCATCTCGTTATTGGCATAAGTTTTAGATATCCTAGAATCGATAATTTTTGGTTTACATTAATGCATGAATTGGCTCATATACATTTACATCTACATTTGTTGGCATCACCAATATTTGATGATTTTGAGAGTGAGGAAACTAATCAAGATGATATTGAAATTGAGGCAAACAACTTGGCAAAAATATCTTTTATAGAAAGATACCAATGGAAAAATTATAAACAAAAATATGAGAGTAAAAGTGAGGATGTGATTAAATTTGCAGACAGCTTAGGAATTCACCCAGCAATTGTGGCGGGTCGTCTGCAAAAGGAAGAGAATAAATTTGGAATGTATAGAGATATTGTGGACGCTTTTGATGTGAGGAAAGAGATTTTTGATGATTGAATATATGCCCTTTTTAAAAATGAAAATGCATGAGCGTTTAGCTCTTGGAAGTCTGGAATTGAATTTGAAAGAGGCTCTAACTCCATTTTTGGACTTCCCACAAAAGAAAGGGTCATATTCAAATGAAGATGAATTTAAAGGTGTAGTTGACACAGCCGTTCGAGCAGTCAATAGGCATATGTCTTCTTTTCCCTATTTTTACCTTGATAATTATGATATTGATTTTGATTTTGAAATAGATGGAAAAAATAACTATGAGTTTCTTTTAGAATCATTCCAACAATTTTTACTCATTCCCGTTATTTCAATTGACCGAGATGATGGTCATATAAGTGCGGTGGCATCGGCTAAAGATACGGGAATTGTTTCGGGAAATTCTTTAGCGTTACGTTTTATGAGAGACGAGTTTGTGAGTTTTAATGTTGTAAAAGATGAAATTCGAGACCGCCTTGAAAATGTTATGGATAAGTTTGAAGTTGTCGATCTCGTATTGGATTGTCGAGTATGTAACAATTTAGATGTAGATGCGATCTCCTCTGAGATTGCTTCATTTATAAGGGAATTTACTCAGGTTTATGAGGTTAGGCATATTATAGTTTCAGGCTCGTCTATTCCTCCATCTATTAGTGATTTGATATCTGCTGGAGATGAAGTTGAAATAGAAAGAAATGAACTGAAAATATTTAATCAGGTTTGTGCTAATTTGGGGGATCAATATGATCTTGTTCTAGGTGATTACGGTGTGGTTAGTCCAGATTATTCTGATGTAAATATTTCGCCTGAAATGATGCAGAATGTCATAACACCAAAAATTATTTACTCATTTGAAGGTAGTCATTACATCACACGGGGAAACGGTATAAAGACAAGTCCTCGAAAACTGAGACAGTATAATGATCAAGCAAGTGTTCTTGTGGGCAAACATTTTTATAGATCGGAAAGTTATTCAGATGGAGATAGATTCATTTCTGAAAAAAGTAGGGGAATAGGGAGTCAAGTAACTCCAGCAACAATTATAAGGCCAACAATGAATGCTCATATTACGTATATGTGTAAGGATTACAACTAAGTTAAAGTCGCTTGTTGATGCCTGGTTAATAAAGTTGAACAGATGTCTTCACTTAACGATGCTTTATGCTGATTATTTGAAATTAGTTTAGCCAGTAATTCACGACTTTTATTTTTTACATTTGAGTTACTCTGTTCGATAAGTTCCAACATTTCACTTTTCCACAAAGTTAGCAGTGCCAGATCTTTTTTGAAGTTGAAATTAATCCTTGTTTTTCTGATATGTTTCAAGGTAACTTTTTCGTTGTCACTTTCTTGTGCAATCATTATTCCCCAGTAAGCAGGTGCTAAATGCAAGGCTTTTTCAAGATGTCTTTTAGTTGTTACAAGGGTAATTTTTCTGAACGCCAAGTCATAGTATTTCCCCTGATTGAGAATGCGCTCTATCTTATCGTTGTCCCCTTTAATTTCAAAACAATGGGCATCTTTATATAGTGCAACTACATCAGCTATGGCGTTGCCGTTGTGAACGCGTAATTCTTCTATGACAGCTTTTGGTTTTACGGATTGATTTTTTAATCTATTTATCAGGCACAATCGAATGTCTTTGTCGTTCAGTAGATTCATGTCTGCGAGCGTCTCCTTTTGGAGTATATATTATTATACTGATTAGGAATAGTGATTCATACTAATCCGTCTCTATAGAGTATGCTTCATTATTGTAAAGATCGGACAGATAATTTGGATGTTGAGATTTTTGTGTAAATATTGACATATTTGAAAATTATTCTAGATCAGATTATTAGGGTAAATTGACGTATAGTTGATTTCATGTTTATTTCATAAGTAAATAAAATGGTTTATAACTACCAAAAAATGTTCTGCTTCCATAATAATATGGCTCTTTAGAACTACCTTCTCTTTTAATGTGTTTGTAGGCTTCAATAAATTCAGGCAGTGTCAAAAAAGTGCTGGTGTTTTGAGCTAGATTTAATATTTGATTTTTAGTTAAAAAATGAGTTGCCTCTTGCTCAGAAGGTCTATCCGATTTAGATAGCGTGTAGGATTCCAAGGTGTTTTTGCCTAATTTAATCCATGCAAATTTTTTACAATTTCCTAATTCCCAAAAGCTCCTAACTAAGGGACATCCAGCAACCATTGGAATGCCATAATCTTTTGCTCGTGTAGCACCTGAAATTAGCTCACTATTCACGGTTATTGATATTTCGGTATTGTCGGATTTTTTGAGTTTTGGCCTTCTTGGAAAAATGCCAATTATTTTTATTAACTCTTCTTGGTGAATTAAGTTTGATATTTTGCTACCTTCTCTTGTGGCCCATGGGAATATAGGAGTGACCTGGTTAAATTTTCTTTTAAGTATATTTGTTATTTCTGGTATCAGAGCGTATTCAGCGGAATGCTCAGATATGAAGCTTGTGGGTTTGTTCATTAAATGTCCCTTTTTCGTGAGTTGTCTAAGTATTTCTAAAAATGGTATTTTTTTATAGCTTAAATACTCTCAAATATTTTATGATACAACTCGGTCTAGACAACCAAACATAAAGAAACAGGGTAAGTCTTATTGCCCCAATTCCAACAGAGCCTAAATCTCTACTCATGGTAGGGCCGTTGCTCTGTTGGTTTGTGTTGTCTAGACCTTGCTAAACATCAATTGGCCCTGCCACCATTTGGATGGGCCCTAGTAAGGAGGTCCGCTGTGTTCACATCTCGCGTAATAATTATTCTATCGTTAATTTTTCTCGTTGGCTGTTACAGGACTGTGCAGACGCATGGGCGTGGACCAGAGTATGAAGGCATGATTGCCGATAAGGATTCTGAAATTCATCGTTATGCTCTATTTGGGATTGTTGACGTTGATGGCCCTGACAATATCGATGAGATCGTGAACAAGTATCCAGATTGCAGAATAACCGTAGAGCAGACTTTTTACGATTGGCTTCTCTACACATTGGTTTGGTCCAGAATAATTGATGCTCGGACGATTACGATTGAATTTCCAGTGCCTAAAGATTCTGAGCGTGGAAAAGAACTTTTAGAAGAAAAGAAGAGACGAGAGAAACGCAGAAGGAGAGAAGTGGAGCAAGCGAAATATGATGATGACAATCCGTATTGATTCGGACGAACGCAAATATGGGACCCTAATGAAGTTGCCACACCTGCTGTTGTACGGTGTCTCTGAAAAATAATGCAAAAAGGTTTCGGGGGTTTTGTGTTCTTGGTTGAAATGATTTGGAGGATTTTAGATGTCTAGGATTAAAAAATTGCTGATTATCGGTTTTGTTGGGTTATGTGTTGCCATTGCTTGTGAAGTCGTGAGAAAGAACAATTTAACACCGCAACAACGAGAGGTAGAAAATAGAGACTACGAAAAAAGAAAAAACAAAGATGAGAGAGAATCCAAAACCAAGAAATTGATCTCAAATATCCAAATTGGCATGATGCAGAAAATTCAATCCAAGATGAAAAATCCAGATTCTTTTGACTTGGTGAAGTTTACCCATCACATGAAAGACGACAACACCATACGAGCTACCATGCAATATCGTGGGACTAATGGCTTTGGTGGGGTGGTGACTGAATCTATGACGGTTGATGTGGATGTTGATTCTGGGAAGTTTGTGGTGATTCGTTAGTCTGCTTAATTTTTTGATATTTCAAACGTAATTTACGTGAATAAAATGTAGAAAAAAACCAATGTGTGGAACTTCGTTCTGCAAAATTCTAAAAATTAAACAATGTCTATTTTTATTCAAATAATTACCCACGTTTTCAAAAATGAGGATTTTGGAATTATTTAAAGAACAATTTAAATTTCTACTATGTGTCGTTAGTGTTGTTCACTATTATTGTAGTGCTGCATACGAGAAGCACGTGACACATGTTGTCGAGTAATAAGATCGGCAAATGAACCATGTCTCCCTCATTGTAGACAGCACCGTGTTGAAAAGGTGTTAACAAAAAAACCAACAGTGGACACGGGACCACTCGTGTTAAGAGAGCCGTTTTAGGGGCGTTAAAACCACTTCTATTTTTTTCAAATAAATTAGTGATGTAGCCAGTGTACGTCTGTGCATTTAGTTGCTGCATCTTGGAATGAAAGAGAAGCAAGTGGCTCAGAATAAAGGCCCTAGAAAAAGATAGCCCGCGACACCATTTTAGGAGCGTCACGGGTTTGTACTTCTAGACAGATGTATTTTAACTTATTGATTGTCTCTCTCCTAATGGTTTGGCAGGTGGAAAGATGATAAACAATGTTAGATGAAGCTATTAATTTTTTGGAGATGGTTTGTCCAGAAGGGGTGTGGCCAATTACAGCTATTCATCCTGATCCAATAGGAGATGAGTTTCCGATTTTAACACGGTCATTTACACCAGAAAAAAGAGATATGTGTCGTAAATTTCTAGGCATAAATAATGGGCACCGCAATCTCTATTGGCAGGTAAACTCCGTAATAAAGCGAGTAAGCAAAAAAACTACAAGAGAAGACATAAAGAGCCTCGATTATTTACATGTGGATGTTGACCCAAGGCTGTGTGATCCTGATGATGATATCGGTGAGCACAACGAGGCTGAAAAGAAGCGTATTCTTGCGAAGTTTAATGAGAATCTACCCAATGGAGTGCCACGTCCCACCATAATAATTGACTCAGGCGGTGGATACCAAGCTTTCTGGAAACTTAGGGAGCCGATACCTGTTAACGGGGATCTTGAGATTGCGGACAATTTAAAACTTTACAATAAGCAGCTTGAAATAATATTTGGGGCTGATAACTGCCATAATCTTGATAGGGTTATGAGGCTTCCTGGTACAGAAAATATTCCAGACAAAAAGAAATTAGCTAAAGGGCGCAAGCAAGTCACGGCTAAAGTGGTTTCTTTTGACACAGAGCTTACATACTCAATAGAAGAATTTAGTAAAGCCCCACCGAGTAATATACACAATAATACAACGTCTTCAAGTAATAAAGTTGATGTTGACATGTCTGACCTTTTACATCTTAGTACGATCGATGATTTGGACAAATGGAATGTTCCCAAAAGAATTAAAAATATTATTGAAACTGGCCAGAACCCTGACGAGGAAAAGTCTTCTAGAAGCGAGTGGCTTATGGCAGGCGTGTTTGGCCTTGTTGTGTGTAATGTTCCCGACAGACTTGTTGTTGGAATTATTCTTGATGGTAAATGGAAGATTTCCGAAAGTGTTCTAGAAAAGAAGAACCCCAATAAATATTCGATTCGACAATTGGAACGTGCCAAGAAAGCAGTAGGGGAAAACGAAAAAATGAACACAGAAGATGAACTTGAGATTTTGTTGGAAAACATTCCAAAGAAATTGACTGGCTCACAAAATAAAAAGTACTTGGAGAAAATGTATATACCACTCTCTTTGTTAGATGAAGACATTGTTGATGGTTACCTTGAAGAGATGAAGGGAAAAGGTTTAAAAATTGGGAAAATAGCTGTACGCAATAAGATTAAAGCTATAAGGAAAAAACGGCAAGTAAAAGAGGCCCATGAGTCGGGTAATCTCAAAAGTATTCTTCTGACTAATCGAGACCCCAATCTCACCGTCGCAGAAAAACAAAACATGAATTGTGAGGTCACAATTAAATGGTTTGTTGATAAGGGTGCTAAATTTATTGTTGGGAACAATACCGCAATGATAATGGTTGACAAGAAATTGTTGGTGATTGAGTCCGAGCAGTTCCATGCTTACTTTTATACAGTATCTGGTGTAGTAAAAGGGATGGGTGATTTTGTGCCCATAACAAATGCTCTCAAAAATTATGCGCTAATGTTTGGCGATAAATGTGATGTGCATCAGTTTGTATTTTTTGATAATAAAAAAATGAAACTTTATATCTCTAATTTTGATGATCAGATAATTGCCATTAATGGGCAGACAACGGAGATCATGGACAATGGCGACGAAGGGGTGTTGTTTGTTAGCCAACAAGGTTATCAGCCTATAAAATTTAAGGGTGGGACGACAGGTCATCTTGATAAGTACTTTTTCTCTGGTTTGAAATGGGATGAGCCAAAGAGCAAAGATTCTGCAGAAGTATTTTTGACCGAAGATGAAAATTACTTATTGTTAAAGATTTTGTACTTTGCAACATTTTTTCGGCAGTATTTTAAATCAGTACCTTTAGTTTTGCTGAAAGGAGTTAAGGGGTCTGGTAAGACCTTTTGGGCTGAAATGGTCGGGTTGGTGTTGTTTGGCAAGAATTTTAAAATGAACATTGCCCCAAAGGATTATGACGATTTGCTGACAATTGCTAGCAACACGCATTTGATGACAATGGATAATTTGGATGGGTTTCAAAATTGGATCTGTGATGCCTTGTGTGTATTGTCTACGGGAGTTGAGAAGTCGGCACGTAAAAAATATTCCGACAATACACTTGTACGTTATGCTGTGAACTGCTGGACCTTCATCACTTCCAGAACTCCTAAGTTCAGGCGAGATGATGTGGCTGATCGGCTAATCATATTTAAGATGGCTAGAAGAGGTCGTGACACTTCACCACAAAAAATATTAAATCAGATTGAAAATGACCGTGAGTTGATACTTGGTGAAACGTTTTCCGAGTTGAGAAAGATAATTGCTTATCTTAAAGACACAGAACATGAAGAGGTGTTTACAGATTTTAGACATCGTGACTTCTATGAATTTGGAGTAAAGGTTTCGAGAATGATGGGGTGCGAAAATGTTTTTAGATCGGCAATTGAAAAGATGAGAGGGTTACAAAATTCATTTTGTATTGAAACCAATCCTCTTGCTGAGTTTTTACGAGAAGTAGCTTTGAATTCAATTGATATCACTACAACTGAAGCAGCATGGCTGTCGGCTAAAGATTTGTTTAAGCAGTCTCAAGAACCCAATAACATATACGGTAGACAGTTGAAATACACCTCAGCGCAAGGGCTTGCTCAGGCCATCTCGCATATTCGTGAAAATATTTCGCATGAGATAAAAATAAGTAATAAGGAGATACAGAAAATCACCCATTACAAATTTGAAATCGTTAAAGGATAGGGTGGAGCGACGGAGCTAGAAATGCCATTACTTACGCATGGAGAAAAAATATTTTGCTATTGAGCAATGGTAGTAAGAAAAAAATATATATAGGGTTGGAGATTGGGCATTCTAGCTCCGTCGCTCCACCTGAAGGTGGTTTTTAAACTGAAAAATGACATTGAAAGAAAGGGGCAACAATGCTGGTGAAAGTAGATGAAATGGTAGATGATTTTCTGAATAAGCCAACGAGGACTCACCTTACCCGAGAAGAGGTGGAGGCAGCATTGGATGATTGGTATCCAATGATTTATCCTGGTACAAAGATCGTTTATAAGAATGGGGTGAAGTGCTATGACATGACCACTGTGTCTGACTCAAAGAGAAAGCTTGAAACAATGTTTGGCCCAATAGATTGGGAAGCCTTGAGGCAAAGATGAAGACATTAACCGATGACATTGGGCCAGTTATAATAAGGTAACTGGCCCCTACCCAATAAACAAAAAACTAATGGCAAAATACCAAACCGATAATTGGCGTTACAATATCCGCAAATCAAAGCTTATCTCAGACAACAGGCTGGGCATCTTCCTTGATCAAATCGCCCAGCATGGAAGGGTGGGACAAGCTCTACGGGCCGCAGGGATTTGCGATATGGTGGTGCTGGACCGTAAGAAGGTTGATGATGAGTTTGCAGCGGCATACAGGCTGGCAAAGCTGGCTTACGCATCGAAAGTAGAGGCAGAGGCATATAAGCAAATTTTGGGTATTGATGAAAATGGCAGAAAAATATTTTCAACTAATACGTTGTTGCAAATGGAGTTGAAGCGGACGAATCCAGAGTATAGGGACACTGGGGGTGTAGAATCACATCCAAACTTGTGCTCTGTCCGCATAATTCCTAGAGAAAAATAGGTTTAATATCTCATTCGAGATAAATCTTTTGGATGGCTTGTTGAAGCATCGATTGATTTACATGGGCATAAATCATTGTGGTTTTGAGGTCAGCGTGACCAAGAATTTCTTTTACAGTGACGGGGTTGCCGCATGCCGCTAGCAGGTGTGTTGCAAAAGTATGTCTCATAAGATGGGGGTGTAATTTTCTGCCCATTAATTTCGTGTATTTGATAAAAATAGTTCTCAAGGCTTCGTGGTTCAATTGTGTCCCAATTTGTGTTTGAAAAACATATTCTTTATTTTTGGGTAATGTGTGGATGAGTTCCAAAGTCTTAGAGTTCAATGGGACGTGACGGAATTTAGCACCTTTACCAAAAACTTTTAAAGTATTATTTTCCAAATCTATGTCATCCCAAATCACACCGCAAATTTCCGATCTTCTGAGGCCTGTATTTAGCAAGAAGTGAAGGATGACATATTCTCGATGGTCGGCCTCAGCATATGCCAGCATTTTGTTGATTTCAGCTTGGCTTAGAAATTCAGGTGGTTTGTTTTTGATAGGTTTCTTAATATGGATTTTCTTAGCAGGGTGCTTGTCATATATTTCAAGGTGGTTGAGCCAAGAGAAAAAGCTTTTGAGGGTTGTGAAATGGTTTTTTCTACACCAATAGGACATGCTGGCTTTTGATAGTTTGAAATCTTCTAATACGGCAATGGTAATTTCTTTTAACTTGACATCCTTTCCAAGATACTTTTTGAAATTTTCGAGACAGATTCGATAGAGGTCTAATGTTTTGGGGGATATGTCTTGTTTTTTGGATGTCAAAAAATTTTCTGTGAGTTCAAATAATTGTTCGTTGCCGCCAGTGTTGTTGGAAATCTCTTTGGCTCTTTTTGGCTTGGCTTTCTGTGTGGTGGGTGTAGGGTCATATGGAGTTCCCTCTAAACGGGACAATTCATATTTCTTGAGCTTAATTTCGGCCTTGGTTCTGGTTGACCCTCCGTAAAATGTCTTTTGTTTTAAATTATCACTAGCATCTTTCTCGTATGTTTGGATGTAAAAGTAATCCTTGCCTTTGATATTCTTGATGACGATAGAGGCCATCTTATCTCCTTTTTCTAAGGAGCGATTTGGCCTCAACGGTTAACTTTTAACGGTTAACTTTGATCAAAATCCCTAAAATCAGGCTTCCCGCACCGCATTTTGGCAGACGCGCTAGCTTGAGGGGCTAGTGGGGGCAACCTCGTGATGGTTCGAATCCATTCCCGGGCACCATTTATCATTTTTAACTTCTACGAAAACATTAAACGGCTCTTTGTATTCAGGAACGAGCTTTTTACCCTCAACGTAGCAGTTCTGAAGTACAGCTTTTAGAAGTTGTCGTTTTACCCCAACTTCAGAACTTTCGAACAATTGGGCCGCTGATTCACAGAGCTTTAAAATGTATTGAGCTGAAATCACATATTGCTCGTCTGCATTTTGTAGATTGTTCAGCTTGTCTTGAATGTCTGTTTGTTCATCACGATATTGCTTGCTCCTGAACAGCTATCAGGTCATGTCAAGAATGTCTTTGTGTTAAGAGGGGGAATGGGAGTCAAGCAAAGAAGACTCTTGAAAGAACAAATGACCTCATTATCTGACGATGAAGAAAGAGTACTGGTGGCTACGGGGAAATATATTGGCGAAGGGTTTGATGATTCTCGCTTAGATACCTTGCTTTTGACATTGCCCGTTTCATGGAAAGGTACTCTATCACAATATGCTGGTCGTCTTCACAGGTTGCATCATGCCAAGGATGAGGTGGTGATCTATGATTATGTGGATTTTGGTCATCCTATGCTGACGAGAATGTTTGAGAGAAGATGTCGGGGGTATAGTGCCATTGGCTATGAGATAACAGAAGACTACATGAAAATTATTTAGGTAACTTATCGTATTTTTTTTCCACAAGAAGAATTGGTATAATATTCTCGAAAAAATGAGCAAACAATGTTTTATTATTGCAGGTCCTAATGGTGCTGGGAAATCTACCTTTGCCGAGAGGTTTCTGCCCAAAGAAATTCATTGCACTAATTTCATCAATGCTGACCTGATAGCCAAGGGTTTGTCTCCGTTCGCTCCAGAAGAGGCAAAGGTCGAAGCGGGCAAATTGATGATAAAGAAATTGAATCAATGTGTTGAAGAGAAAGATCTTTTGCTTTTGAAACGACTTTGAGTGGATTGGCGTACCAGCGTAAAATTCAGGAATGGAAGATAAAAGGCTACGAAGTCATTTTGTATTATTTTCAGTTGCCAACGGTGGAAATGGCCGTAGAACGTGTGAAATTAAGAGTTTCTGAAGGGGGGCATGATATTCCCGAGGGAGATATTAAAAGACGTTTCGTGCGCAGCAAGCATAATTTTGATACAATTTACAAAGATTTGGTGGATGTTTGGGTGTTGTTTGACAATACTCAGCCTGAGCCGAGATTGATAGAAAGCTCTTATGATTAAAAAGAATAAAAGTAAGTATTACGCAGATATTGGTTTGAAAGCTTTGCGTGAAGTTTCTAATGAAGTTCACAGAAAAGCTTATGAGACCAAAACCCCTATACCCTTCTGGGATGGTGAGAGAGTCTTGTATAAGATTCCTAACGAACCAGTGATTTCTGAATAATTGTATTTCCATTAAATCTTTATAGGTGATCTACCATTCATTCTAATGTTGATGTGTATTGTTTATGAGCATTCCAATTTACTCGATGACTTGTCACATTCTTCACTCAAATAAAAGAAGATAGGGAGGCCTTCGTTCTACGCGGTATATGATGAGTTGTACACTCCCTGACTAATCGGTTGAGTTGAGTCGTCCTGATTTATGCTTATTGGGGGTGTAAACTATATTTTTAGCAAAAAATAGGCCATTCTACAAGAAACCCACATTTTGAAGGTATGTGGGTTTTTTGTGTTATAATACTCATATTGAATTTCGGGGAGGATTAGATGAGCAGAATTTCAATAGATGTGACCGTAGAACAGCACAATCAACTCAAGGCAGTGGCAGCATTGGCTGGTAAATCTTTAAAAGAATATGTTCTTGAAAAAACACTTCCTCAGAAGACAGGCGAAGAAGCACGGGCACTGAAAGATCTTCAAAATTTTTTGAAGCCAAGAGTAGAAGAGGTGAAAAAAGGACTCATGAGCAAAAAAACTGTAAGGCAGATTGCAGATGAGGTTTTGAAGGAACGTAAGAAATAGAACATGCCCGACTACTTGCTTTCATCACAAGCAGAAAAAGATTTGACCGAAATCATTCTTTATACATCGGAAAAATGGGGAGAAGAACAGGTCTACAAATATGTAGATGAGTTGGAGGAATGCTTTTCAGATATTGCCAATAACCGAGTGGTCACTCGTGAAATAGAAGGTGTCTCAGGTGTGTATTCATTGCTTTGTAACGAGCATTATATTTTTTATATGAAATGTGATGTCACTCAGGTTTTAGGCATTATTCATACAAGCCGAGATGTGATGAGACACTTGAAGGATAGGCTGAGTGGAGAAGCAGGTTCATAAGTCTCTCTGAAATATGGTTATACACAGGTTATACAAATGGTACGCAATCGGATGCAATGAAACGCAATGGCTTGCAAAAAACCTTATTTCTGTAATATAATGGTACATAAGAAGTTACGCATTTCAGCGTTAACTCTTGAGGGGCTAGTTTCCGCAAGGAAGTGATGGTTCGAATCCATTCCCGGGTACCAATTCTGCTGAGTTTTCAACTAAAATTCGACTTCATTTCAGATAAGAGAAAAATTTATTTGTTCGTGGGTATATTGGGTATAGCTTTGGTGTACAAAAAAATCATGGAATGCTTTCGAAGTCTCCGCACTAGCTATAGTGGCTAGTGATTTGCCATGTTTGTAGTTTTTGATATTTATTTTTCTGTCAATTTGTATTCTGTATTTGTTCCCATGCTTTTTTTCTGGATATTTTTATAGCGGTACGCAATGCACTACTTGAGTTTTCTCGAAGGGTAAGTCGACCTCTATTTCCTTCCCAGTTGTTGACGGTTTGCGTAACCACTCCAAGAAGACGGGCAAATTGTGAGGGAGTCATTTTAAGCCGTTTGCGACAGTCTTTTACCGTTTTTACTGTGATGTGTTGCGCGACAGCCTTTTTGGGTTGCTTTGGTTTTTTTCTCGCAATTTTTTTGATGGGTGCAGTACTTTTAGATTTTCTTATTTTTTTGTTGGCGGAAGATTTTTTCTTCTTAGTGGCTTTGGTCTTTTTTGGCGATTTGTCGTCATTCATCTCAATGCCAAACACATCTGCGAGAGCATTTTTAGCAATGCGTTTGCGACCACCTTTTTTCCCTTTGCCGGTAGTTTTCATGATGTCCACATCTGAGGTGATCAATTCCTCATGAACCACGCCGCGCAATAAAAAAAGCAATTCAGGTTTGTTATCAAGCCGTGCTCCCACACCATACAATACAGCGGAAACATGCTTGCACATAACGGCCCAATCAGGACAACTGCAACCCATGCTGATATCACCTGATACGGGGAAAAGACCTTTGCTGGGCTCAGTGACGACTTCCATCACATTATCTGAAAGCCTTCCTTGAAGAAGGTCTATAAGCGACCCAATTTTTCCAGAACAACATTTTTTAACATCAGCCCATTTTTTGGATGATAGTTTCTTGATTTTAATGTTTACTTTGTAAAGTTCAGAGCCATTTACCATGGCATTGATTTCACCTTTTTTGATTTCCAGATGACAAACAGAGCCATTTCGAACATAAGTGCGCCCCCGTGGTAGACGGTTTTCATAATCATTGAACCCTTCTAGGTGTTCACACCAGGATTGTCCCCAAAAAGTGTTGGCTATTTTTCGGCCTTCAATGTTGATGGGGTGAATATCAATACCTTTTTTACGTAGTTTTTCCATTTTTTTGAGAGCCTTTTCACGACGTTTTGCAACGGGAACATATGGTGGATAGCTCCAATAACTCATTTTGAACTCCTAAATTTTTGTTTGCTCAATATCAAGTGAAACAAGATCGAGCAGCTCTTTATCATTCATTTCGGTCAGCATTCTCTCGGCACCACCTTTAAGAAGACCATCAGCAAGATCCATTTTCTCCTCAATCATCATATCAATTTTTTCTTCAATTGTTCCCTTGCAGGTGAATTTGTGAATCAAGACATTTCGTTTTTGCCCGATGCGAAATGCCCGATCGGTTGCCTGATTCTCTACAGCCGGATTCCACCATCGGTCAAAATGAACCACATGTGATGCGGCTGTCAGATTGAGCCCAGTGCCTCCTGCTTTGAGTGAAAGGACGAAAAAGGGTGGACCGTTTTCTTTTTGAAAGGCGTCAACAAGAGACTTGCGTTTCTTGACAGCGGTTCCGCCATGTAATTTCAAGCCTCCTCTTCCAAAGATCTCAGCAAGAAAGTTTTCCAGAGGATCAATGATTTCGCGAAATTGAGTGAATATCAGCACTTTTTCCTGTCGGGAGGATATTTCTTCGCAAATGGATCGCAAACGATCAAACTTGCCACTGACCGTATGGCTGTAGAGGCCATCACCTAGAAGTTGACTTGGATGGTTGCAGATTTGTTTGAAGCGAATCAGGTACGACAACACCAATCCCTGTCGTTTGATACCATCCACATCGTCAGCTTCCAATGCCTGTGCGAGTTGATTGACTGATTTTTTGTAAAGTGTGGCCTGTTCTTTTGCAAGGCCACAATGTACTTTTATTTCTGTCTTATCTGGTAGGTCTGAAATAATACTTTTATCTGTTTTGAGTCGTCTCAAAATATAAGGGCTCACAAGGTTTCGAAGAGGTGCGTAGCTATCATGTTCCTGCTGATCCATTGCTTTGACAAATTTCTTGAATTTGTCTGTGGAACCCAACAGGCCTGGGCAAAGAAAGTCAAAAAGTGACCACAAATCAGAAAGACGATTTTCCACGGGAGTTCCTGTCAGGGCGATTCGGGCTTGGGCCTTTATTTTCTTTACAGCTCTGGTTTGTCGTGTGCCGGGATTCTTGATCGCCTGGGCTTCATCCAATATGGCCAGTTTCCATTTGATATCCAATAGCCATTCCTGTCTGAGTAACATGCCGTAGGTGGTGAGTACAATATCTGTTTTAGAAAAATATCTGGATGGATTCTTTGCCATCGCTTTTAGGTCATTCTTGTCTGTTTCAGAAGGATGCACAAAACAGGCAGAAAGTGTGGGAGCAAATTTCTCGATCTCGGCTTTCCAGTTAGCAATCAGAGAAGCAGGCAGCACTAGCAATGAGGGTTTGTGAGGCGATTTTTTAGAATTTTTAAAAGACAACAAAAGAGATAGGATCTGAATTGTTTTACCCAGCCCCATGTCGTCGGCCAAACAGGCCCCAAGTCCCAGATTGGAGAGTAGCCAAAGCCAATTGTGCCCTGCTTCCTGATAATGTCGAAGAGTTCCACGGAAGTTTTTGATTTTCTTATTTTTTGTCAATTGCCCGGTATTACGCATGTCTGAAAGAACATTAGAGAGCCAAGATCCTGCTGTTATTGTAGACCACTTATTATTATGATCTGCATCTATGTCATTTGCATCGAGATCGATAGGAGCTCCAGCGAGCATTCTCATACCTTCGATAAAAGAAATCCCATCCCCGGTATCCTTTTCCACCTGTTTCCAGTGACTTAAGGCTTCGTTCAATCGTTCCTTGTCAACTTCCACCCATTGCCCTTTTAAATAAAGAAGTCCATCCTCGGCTTTCATCAGTTGTTGCCATTCTTTTTGTGTTAGTTTTTTATCACCAAGGGCAATGTCAACGTTGAAATCCAACAGACCATCAGTACCTAAAAGGCTTTGTTTTTTCTGCCCAATGGTCACGGCAATGTTGGGCCGTGAACGTTTTCGCCACCAATCTGGCAAGCGCACCACCAGCCCACTTTCTTCAAGAAGGGAAACTTCCTTGAGAAGATGATGGGCTTCTTGGGGTGTCCAGGCCAAAGGGTGAAATATATCGTTACTGTCAACAAGGTCCTTTACGAAAGAACTTTTTTCAGAGGCCTGATGAACAGGAGTCAAAAGCTCAATCAGCTTATCTTTGTTTTTTTCACCCGCATACTCCTGAAGAGCTTTGCCGAGAGGTTGGTATTGCACACGGCCACTTTTAGAAAGTCGGGGAGCGTAAGTCGCCATAAAAGCGAAAGGATAAGAACTGTCCCGTTTATTTTCAGCGAGATGAAAGCAAACACGACCTACCTGATGCCATTGAGGGGCTTTCTTTTTAAGCCAATCGCTCAAATCCTTGCCAAAGGACAAAACATCCTTGCGTACCCAAGCATCCAGATCACACCATAGTCCCCGCAGAATTTCAGCATTCAAATACTCCCCACCTTGCATGGGAGGGGCACCTATCATCGTCTTTGACCATTCTTCATCATCAGGCATTTGGGTGCCGTTAAACTGTTTCCCTGCTTGTTCGGGTATGCGGCAAAGTTCATTGAGGTAATGACAGGAAAAATCGCGCCAAAAAGAAAAAGAAGGGGATAAAAGATTGTCTGATTTTGAGACAGCGAGTGCAAAAAGCCCGGAGGCTGGACATGATGAAAAGGCTGTGATGATCTTTTTAAGCCAGAGTTCTAGTTTGTTGGTGGTATTACCTCTGAGTACTAAATGCCCAGCAGGCGTTAATAGAATTTGAATATGAGTTTCAGTTTCGTTTTGCAGTTTTATTTTTGGGGCCATTTTGACATTTTACTATTTTAATTCGAGTATGACCTCTGGATTCTTTTCCAGAACCTGTAGTAATCGGCATGAAGCGTTATCAGGATGTCTGATATCCTGCTCCCAACTTTGAATGGTGCGTGTAGAGATGTTCAGCACCTTGGCGAATACAGGTTGAGACATATTGAGCATCTTTCGGATTTTCTTAATTTTCGAAGCCGTATATTTTGGTGCTGGCTTGGGTACAGAAAATTCCTTGCAGGCTAGTTTGCCTTTATTGAATTTGATTCCATCTTCTAATGAATTTTTGATTGTGTTAAAAAAATCGTCACTCATTTTGATCCCCTTTTAGTTGTTCGCTTCAATTCATCTGCGAGTTTGGCCAGTAACTTTCTTTGATCAGGTGTCAGATCCTCTTTAACTGCCTTTGAGAAGATGGCAAGAAAATAAATTCTGTCAGCTTCGTCCACAAATAAGTAAATGACACGTGAGCCTCCACTTTTGCCTGTTTTCTGAGCAGAGTTGGAAACCCTGATTTTTCTTATGCCACTTGTCCCTTTAATCACTGAACCCATTTTCGGATTATCAATCAAAGATGTTTGGAGATTGACGTAGTCCTGTTCAGATAGGTGGTTGTACAACTCTTTTGAAAAGGATGGCAACTCAACAAATATCATACATAGTAGTATATCACTGTGTGATAGGAATTGCAAGGGTCTAGGGTATAGCCCGGGTATAGCAATGGCATGCAACCAGGTGCAACGGTGCGCAATGGCTTGCAATTGCCCTTATTTTTCTAATATAATGCCACATAAGAACTTAGGAGTTTTCGGTTGAACTCTTGAGGGGCTAGTGGGGGCAACCTCGTGATGGTTCGAATCCATTCCCGGGCACCATACTATATAATGGTGTTTCACGCAGGAATCGCAGATTTTGCGATTACGTGTAGTTTCCGAAGTTATCTCAAGATGAAGTGAGAAATGTATAACGTTATACATTTTCCGTTTTTGAGAAAGGGGTTACAAATGCCTAAACTAATTTCCCCAAAGTATTCACGCCAGAGAATCAAAGGTAAAACAGATCAGGCTTTTGTTAGGTTAGGAACTAAGAAGCATTATCTGGGAGCTTTTGGAAGTCCAGAAAGTCATCAGAAGTTTGCTCGTCTTGTAGCTGAATGGTCATCAGGGGGAAAGGGTGAATTGCCCAAAGAAGATCATAAAGAAGAAGAGATCACCAGTTCTTTTGAGTGAACGCAGAGAACACATTGATTTGTTGGCTGAACAATTGCCCGGCCATAAAAAAATGTATTTATATTGAGAGGGGGAATGGGAGTTAAGCAAAGAAGACTCTTGAAAGAACAAATGACTTCGATTTCAGATGATGAAGAAAGAGTTCTTGTTTCTACAGGAAAATATATTGGTGAAGGATTTGATGACACTCGGCTGGATACCTTGCTTTTGACGCTGCCCGTTTCATGGAAAGGCACTCTATCACAATATGCTGGCCGTCTTCACAGATTGCATCATGCCAAGGATGAAGTGGTGATTTATGATTATGTGGATTTTGGTCACCCTATGCTGACGAGGATGTTTGAGAGAAGGTGTCGAGGGTATAGTGCTATTGGATATGAGATTGCTGAAGACTTTATGAAAATCACTTAGAAGATTTGCCGTATTCTTCTTTCATAAGAAGAATTGGTATAATATCCTCGAAAAAATGGATAAACAATGCTTTATTATCGCAGGACCAAATGGAGCAGGAAAATCTACGTTTGCTTATAGATTTTTGCCCAAAGAAATCCGCTGCACTAATTTCATCAATGCTGACCTGATGATAACAAATTAGCAAGAAGCTTTTCTGAAATGATATTTTGAGGAATGGATCTGAAATGATCGAATTGATTAAACCGATGAATTCTGAAATTAGATTTCATATCAAGTGAGAGAAAAGTTTGTTTGCTCGTAGGTAAATTGGGTATAACTTGGCGTACAAATAATTTTTGAAACACTTTTAAAGTTCTACGCTAGCCACAGAAGCTAGTGATTAAGGGCAGGAGAAACCAAAGAGCATTCAAAACATTTATTTCGACAAAAACTTTTTTGATTTTTCGAAGCGCCAAAACAATCGCATCACACAAACATGAACATAGGTGAGATAAACCCATACGGCGGCAGAACCTATAATTGTGAGAAATTTGAGAGATGTGATGGTGCCTGACCAATTGTTGTGGAGTTTTTCCCCAATGATGTAAGCCACAATCATTAATAAAATGGGAATGTAGACGTAAACCAAACAGCTTACACCGCCCAGCCAACTAAGCCAACGTAAATAGAATGGGTAGCGCGCTCCATCCATCCATTTGTTTTTCTCGAATGTGGGCTTGTTTTTGGGGGCTTTAAAATTAGGCCAACAGGTTTGTTGTGCGATGAGGTCAAAGAGTTCGTTGTCTTTCCAATAATCTACATGCGCAAGACCGGGAATGCGATAGCGTTTCATGCTCACATCGTTATTTTTGTCAAAAGCAAAATGATTTTTTACCCAGGGCATCATGGCGGGGTCTCTCGCATCATCCAACGGAGCCGAAACTGGGTCGTTGACATCACTGTAATTGTACCATGCGATTTTGTGAGTGCGAGGGACATTTTGGTTTGCTTTTGTTTCATCTTCTCTCATGATGTTTGGAAATAAGAAAAGAAATTTATCTATGGGAGAACCGATAGTGGTAAAACTTTTCACATGATTGAGCCATGTACCGTTGTTTTGAGCGATCGCTCGCAGTAAGCCGTGAAACGACACAACTGACCCTAGGCTATGGGCGATAATATGAATCTCATAGCTCTTGTCATTTTTAAGGGCTTCTTTGTGAACATGATCCATATGTTCGCTGAAGCGCTTTAGCACACTTTCTCGCATTGATTGATATTCAGCATAAAACTGAACGTCACCCAAATAATTGTTGATCAATTTTTTGAGATTGAAATTAATTTTGAGCATGGGTAGTAAGCGCATGACATGGCGTATCAAACGGCGAAGCTTATCTAGCGTTTTACTGTAACCCTGTATCGTTGAAGCATTCAAGTAGTTTGTCATTTGTGCATTACTTTTCTTGGCGGCTTTAATGCGAAAGTTGTCGTGCTTGGAAAACATCTTCACACGCCCAACGAGCGCTTTGATCCAATTATCTGTGCTGTCCAGATAAGGCCCCACATAAGCTTGGGGGATATCTCCCCAATAACATTCAGAAAAGCCTAGTGGAGATGTGCTTCCGCTCATATTTGTGAAGAGATGTGGTAAATGATGTACAACTCGATAATCTTTAAAATCCAAATTATCTTTTTTGTGAGCCTTATTGGTGTGAAAGTAACCTAAGCTTACCGTTGTTTCTAATTCTGAGTTTGATTGCATGCGTGTGAATTGATTGGCCACCAAACGCACTGTTTCAAAAGGTTGTTGCTCACCCATGCCGTGTACGGTGAGAATTAATTTTTTCGCCATATTTTGAATCATCCTGTAGCTTGTAGCAATGTTGTCACTATAGCATAATATGGAAGTATGAATAATGGATGCGAAAATTGCATCAATTAGAAGATATTTTATATTCCAGCATTTGAGTTGTATGAGGCAGTTGAACATTAAGTTTAACGTGTCAATTGATTTGTAGTTGGTTTATTATAGTAATGCCAGTTGCGAAGTAAAAAAATCTAGATAGTGTGCAAAACGAATGGGAGTACCGATGGCAAATGCTGAATTAGTTATGTTTGCAATCCAGTCCGGGGTGAAATTATATGGGAGTATACAGAAATCTTACATTGAAAGTATCAAGGGGGAGCCGCTTATTCTACCTTTACCTCGTTCTGTAGATGGTGAAAAAGTGACGACTTTATCTGCCAGAAACTACTTTAATGGAAAAGGCCGTGAGTATCGCAAGGCAAACAAGCGGATCAAATGGCTGTATTACAATGTCGATAGATTGACAAACAAACAAAAAAAGGAATTTATTGATCTGTATTTATATCTGGCCTTTTGCATATTTTAACAGTTCCCGAATTATTATGCCGCAAGTAAAGAGGCGAGTTGTCTCGTTTTTTTGATTGGAAGTATCTTTTTAGGGATTGACGATAAAATAGTTTCGGTGAGG
>Ga0316192_10000403_pt1 | contig 31539 bp, 29 predicted proteins | sample MerIslwburrow_MG_FD_204931 | JGI IMG/M metagenome (GOLD analysis project Ga0316192, IMG submission 204931) | Coastal sediment microbial communities from Maine, United States - Merrow Island worm burrow | ecosystem: Environmental > Aquatic > Marine > Coastal > Sediment | place: USA: Maine...
CGCTGCGCTCTGTAGCCGCAAGCCCGGCCATCCTTTTACGCTCCGTATCGGAACGTATTTGTATCAATCCAGCGGCTTCACACAGTTGCCGGGCGATGGTGGATTTCCCGGTGCCGGACACGCCACAGGTAATCAATAGCGCGGGCTGGCCGTGCCTGATGCTGTGCTGCGCAAGCTGCGTGTACTGGAGGTACTCGGCGTGCGCTGTCTGCACAGCCTGCTGGTCTGCCCCCGCCTGCTGTTTGCGCAGCATGGCAACCTTGGCACGCACCAGCGCGCGATAGACCAGGTAATAACGAAGCATGCCCAGGCCTTCGTAATCACCACTTTGCTGTAGATAGCCGTTCAGAAACTGGAAGGCGTAGTTCCGGTAACCGCGGTCTTCAAGATCCATCACCAGGAATGCCACCTCGCTGATCACATCGATCCAGCGCAACTCGGGGTTGAACTCGATGCAATCGAACAGTGTCACCTGGTCATCGATCAGCGTGATGTTGCCGAGATGAAGGTCGCCGTGACACTCACGTATGGCGCCCTGCTGTTTTCTGCGCAACATCAATGGCCCGAGCCGCTGCTGTTCAGTCTCTGTCCACTGACGGATGCGTTCCAGTTGTTCGATTTCACCGGGCGTATTCAGGAGTGGCCGAATATGCTGGAAATTCTCACTGACCCAGTGGTGAATGCGCTCTGCCTCACCGTACGGAGCATCTGCCGGCGCTTCGGCCGTGTCCCGGTGAAAACCGGCAACGCGCCCCACCAGCTGATCGATATGCCGTACTTCGAGCTGGCCTTTTTCCGCCAGCTGGCTCAACAGGCCACCCGCCGGAAACTGCCGCATACGCACTGCATATTCGATCACCGGTCCGTCGCCGCCGGGCCGAGGGTATTCGGCTGACCCGGAGATGGCGACAACATCCAGATAGATCTGCGGGGCGAAGCGGCGATTAAGGCGCAGCTCTTCGTCACAGTAAAAGTGGCGTTTCTCCAGGGTGGAATAGTCAAGGAAACCGAAGTTGACCGGCTTTTTGATCTTCCAGGCAAACTCGCCCGTCAGAATAATCCAGGCGGCATGAGTCTCTACCAGTTGAGTGGCTGCGGCTGTATGCCCGAGAATATCCTGCTCGATAAGCGTATCGATCAGCTGGCGGGCTGTGTCCATGGCTCGTACTGATTTCAGGCCAGACCAAGAACGTCCTGCATATCGTACAGCCCGTTCGGCTGCGACATCAGCCAGCCCGCTGCACGCGCAGCGCCGGAAGCAAATGTCATACGGCTGGATGCTTTGTGGGTCACTTCGACGCGCTCGCCTTCGGCGGCAAACATAACGGTGTGTTCACCGACGATATCACCGGCACGTATCGTCTCAAAGCCGATGGTTTTGCGCTCCCGTGCACCGGTTATTCCTTCACGTCCGTAAACAGCACACGCCTTGAGGTCACGCCCGAGTGCGTCAGCAATTACCTCGCCCATACGCAGGGCGGTACCGGACGGTGCATCCACCTTGTGCCGGTGGTGGGCCTCGATCACTTCGATGTCCACTTCATCGCCCAGCACGCGTGCCGCAATATCGAGCAACTTCAGGCACAGGTTTACACCCACGCTCATGTTTGGCGCGAAAACAATGCCGGTTTCCCTGGCGGCATCCGCTATCTGTTGCTTCTGTTCATCGCTGAAGCCGGTGGTGCCGATGACCATGCGCTTGCCGTGACGACGGCAAATGTCCAGATGCTGTAACGAGGCGGCCGGTGCGGTGAAATCGATCAGCACGTCGAACTGATCGACGACAGATTCCAGGCTGTCGGAAATGACCACACCCTGTTCGCCAATACCGGCAACCAGACCGGCATCACTACCGGTCAGATCGTGGCCGGCACGTTCGGTGGCAGCGCCCAGCTGCAGACCTTCGGCCCGCTGGCAGGCGTCGATAAGATTGCGGCCCATACGGCCGGCGGCTCCGGGGATGGCGATACGGATCATGACAATTTTCTCTAATCCTGATTGCAGACTCGTATTTGAACACAAAGTGTCCCGTGACACCCTAATCGGTAAAGAATTTCTTCACCCCGTCCAGCCATGAATGGTGTTGCGGGCTGTGCTTGCCATTGCCCTTGAGACTGGACTCCAGTTCACGCAGCAGGTCTTTCTGTTTGCTATTGAGTTTGACGGGGGTTTCCACCACGACACGGCACATCAGGTCACCGACTGCGCTTCCGCGTACCGGCTTTACACCCTTGCCACGCATACGAAACAGTTTCCCGGACTGCGTCTCCGGCGGCACTTTCAGCACCACACGGCCATCCAGGGTCGGCACTTCCATTTCACCGCCCAGCGCCGCGGTAGAAAAACCGATGGGGACTTCACAATACAGATTGGCATCCTCGCGCTTGAAGATCGGGTGTTCCCTGACCTGGATCTGCACGTACAGATCACCGGGGGGCCCGCCATTTTCACCGGCTTCACCTTCGTTGGCGAGGCGAATACGGTCACCGCTGTCGACGCCGGCCGGCACCTTGACGGAAAGCGTCTTCTGTTCCTTGATCCGGCCCTGGCCGCTACAGTCCGTACAGGGGTCACCGATAATGGAGCCACTGCCATTACAACGCGGACAGGTTTGCTGCACAGAGAAAAAACCCTGTTGCATACGCACCTGGCCATGGCCACCGCAGGTTGTGCAGGTGGTCGGTTTGGTGCCCTTTTTGGCACCACTGCCATCACAGGTCTTGCAGCTCGTATAGGTAGGAACACGAATTTTTACCGTGGTACCACGCACGGCATCTTCCAGTGACAGTTCCAGGTTATAACGCAGATCCGCACCTCGATAGACACGCTGTCCGGCACGGCCGGCGCCTCCTCCACCGAAGATATCACCGAACACATCACCGAAAATATCGCTGAAGTTGGCACCACCGGCACCCGGTCTGCCTCCCATACCGGGGTCTACTCCGGCATGCCCGAACTGGTCATAGGCAGCGCGTTTCTGCGGGTCGCTAAGCATCTCGTAGGCTTCCTTGGCCTCCTTGAATTTCTCTTCCGATTCACTGCTGTCGGGGTTGCGATCCGGGTGGTGCTTTTGCGCCGCACGCCGGTAAGCCTTCTTCAGCTCGGCATCGCTGGCATTTTTTGAAACACCGAGTACTTTGTAATAATCCTGTTTCGACATATCGGGTCTTCTGTTATCCCATCACCGCAACGGCAAAAATCCGGGGCCGACATCTGCCGGCCCCGGACAACTTTTCAGCAGCATCTACTTCCGTTTACTTATTATCGTCCTTGACCTCTTCAAATTCAGCATCGACCGCATCATCACCGGCCGCCTCCGCCGTCTCGGCACTTCCAGCCTCGGCAGCACCGGCTGCCGCAGCCTCTGCACCACCCTTTTCGGCATAAAGTTTCTCGGCCAGCTTGCCTGACAATTCGGCGAGTGCTGTCGTTTTAGCTTCGATCGCCTGCTTGTCGTCACCCTTCAGGGATTCTTTCAGCTCCTCGATTGCCTTGTCGATGGCCTGCTTCTCATCGTCGCTGACCTTGTCCTCACCCAGATCCTTGAGCGACTTCTCAGTAGCGTGAATCATGTTGTCCGCCTGGTTGCGTGCGTCGGCCAGTTCGTGGAACTTGCGATCCTCGTCAGCGTGCGCTTCGGCATCCTTGACCATGCGCTCGACTTCGTCATCCGCCAGCCCGCTGGAAGCCTTGATAATAATATTCTGTTCCTTGCCGGTACCCTTGTCCTTGGCCGACACATTGAGAATACCGTTGGCATCGATATCAAAGGTGACCTCGACCTGCGGAACACCGCGTGGAGCCGGCGGAATATCGGTCAGGTCAAAACGGCCCAGTGACTTGTTGCCACCGGCGACTTCACGTTCGCCCTGCAACACGTGTACGGTTACAGCGCTCTGGTTGTCATCAGCCGTGGAAAACACCTGGTTCGCCTTGGTCGGGATCGTCGTGTTCTTTTCGATCAGCTTGGTCATGACACCGCCCAGGGTTTCGATACCCAGCGACAGCGGCGTAACATCCAGCAGCAGCACGTCCTTGACCTCGCCGCCCAGCACACCACCCTGAATGGAGGCGCCTACCGCAACCGCTTCGTCCGGATTCACGTCACGGCGAGGTTCCTTGCCGAAGAATTCCTGTACGATTTCCTGAACCTTGGGCATGCGCGTCTGGCCACCCACCAGGATAACGTCGTCGATCTCGCCAACCGACAACCCGGCATCTTTCACTGCCAGCTTGCACGGTTCGATAGTACGGGTCACCAGCTCTTCAACCAGCGATTCCAGCTTGGCACGGGTGATCTTCAGGTTAAGGTGCTTGGGACCGCTGGCATCGGCCGTGATGTACGGCAGGTTGACATCGGTCTGCTGGCTGGAGGACAACTCGATCTTGGCCTTTTCAGCAGCTTCCTTCAGACGTTGCATGGCAAGCGGGTCGCCGCGCAGATCAATGCCCTGGTCCTTTTTGAATTCATCCGCCAGGTAATCGATCAGGCGCTTGTCGAAGTCTTCACCACCCAGGAAGGTGTCACCGTTGGTGGACAGCACTTCGAACTGATGCTCGCCGTCGATATCGGCAATTTCAATAATGGATATATCAAAAGTGCCGCCACCCAGGTCGTACACGGCGATCTTTACATCACCGCGCTTCTTGTCCATACCGTAGGCCAGCGCCGCGGCGGTGGGCTCGTTGATGATTCGCTTGACGTCCAGGCCGGCAATTTTACCGGCGTCCTTGGTCGCCTGGCGCTGGGAGTCGTTGAAGTAAGCCGGCACGGTGATAACCGCTTCGGTAACTTCTTCACCGAGATAGTCTTCCGCCGTCTTTTTCATCTTCTGTAACACGCGCGCAGACACTTCCGGTGCAGCCATTTTCTTGCCGTTGGCCTCAACCCAGGCATCGCCATTGTCGGCCTTGACGATTTTATAAGGCACCAGGTTCATATCCTTCTGCACCTCGGCGTCCTCGAAGCGACGTCCGATAAGGCGTTTGACCGCATACAGGGTATTGGCCGGATTGGTCACGGCCTGACGCTTGGCGGCCTGCCCGACCAGTACTTCGTCACCATCGGTAAATGCCACGATGGACGGCGTGGTGCGGTCTCCTTCGCTGTTTTCAATAACCCGTGGCTCACCACCTTCCATGACTGCTACGCAGGAGTTGGTGGTGCCGAGGTCGATACCAATTATCTTACCCATGTTCGTCGTTCTCCCAGATTTCAGATGTCTGTTCTGTTTAACAAAGTATCAATTGCTACCCTAGATGGGGGCAGGCAGTTGTTTTTCAAGCCTGCTCATCAAGTTGACCGCCACTGGGCTGCACAGCAGCCCTGGAAACAATCACCATCGCCGGACGAATCAGACGGTCATTCAACAAGTAACCCTTTTGTACCACAGTTACCACTGTGTTCGGAGACACATCCTCGCGTTCCTGCATGGACATAGCCTCGTGATATTCCGGATTAAATTGTTCATTTAACGCACTGACTTCTTTAATATTATATTTATCCATGGCGGAGGCCAGCATTTTCAATGTCAGCTCGCTGCCTTCTCTGAGTTTTGCTGCCTCCGCACTATCCGCCGCGGCCAACCCCATTTCCAGGCTGTCCCTGACAGGCAGAAGATCAACAGCAAATTTATCCAGCGCGAATTTATGGGCATTGGCAACGTCCCGCTCCTTGCGCTTGCGCAGGTTCTCGATATCCGCCTGCAGGCGCAGACACTGGTCCCAGTGCTCGTCCGCCTTGTTGCGCGCATCTGTCAACAGTGCGTGCAGCTCTTTCGGATCACCCTCGGGTATCTCGTTACCCTCGCCGTACTCGCTATCAGGTGATACGTCCTGCGTTACAGCCAGGTCGTCCTCAGACGCCGATTTTTGCTCGTTGCTCATCTGATTCCTCTACTGTTATCAACAAGTTGTGATATATTAATGATCTCATTTCACGCGTTTGAACCAATCTGTTACTATAGACGCGGCAGTTAAATATGCGGCCTAATCGCGAGGATTCAAGGCTGCGCTGAGAATTCGAGCGGTCGCATCCACAATCGGAATAATCCGCTCATACGCCATACGTGTTGGCCCGATCACACCAAGCACACCCAATACCCGGCCATCCACGGTGTAGGGCGCCGTCACCAGACTGCACTCATCCAGCATTTCGTAACCGGACTCTTCACCGATAAATATCTGTACGCCCTCGCTCTCCACGCACTGGTCGAGCAAACCCAGAATCTGCCGCTTTTCATTGAAAGCCTCGAACAGGTGCCGCAGAGTGGTGATATTGCACAGCTCGTTAAACTCCATCAGGTTGGCCTGACCCGCCAGCACATAATCGCTGCCCTGCTCCGCCTCACCCAGCACCCGGTCAGCCATATCCATCGCAGTCGCCATCATACGGTTCAGGTTTTCGCGGGTTTCGCGCAATTCGGATACCAGCGTGGCGCGTACTGAATGAATCTCCTTGCCGGCAAACTGTTCGTTGAGAAAATTTGAATACTGCTGCAATTCGGAGGCGCTGTAACTTCGATCCATGGTCAGAATGCAGTTCTGAAACTCCTTGTCGCTGATAACCAGAATCGCCAGCACCTTCTGTTCCGAAAGGGGCAGAAATTCGACACGCTGCAGGGATGCATGTTCGCGCCGGGGGATAGTCACAACGCCGGCAAGGCGTGTCACGTCTGATAACAGTGTGGAGGCGGTTTCTACCAGCTCCCTTGAATCCGTATCCGCGCCTAGATTCAGCTCGAGCGCGTCAAGCAGGGAATGTTCCAGTGGCTGCACCGATAACAGCGTGTCAACAAACAGTCGATAGCCCTGCACGGTAGGCACACGTCCCGCCGAAGTGTGCGGCGAGCTGACCAGCCCGAATTCTTCAAGATCGGAAATCACGTTGCGAATGGTGGCAGGGCTCAGCTTGAGGCCGGCTTCCCGTGCCAGGGTGCGCGAACCCACAGGTTGACCTTCGCGGATATAGCGCTCGGTAAGCGCTTTCAGCAGGCACAGGGCACGTTCAGACAGTTCAGGCACAGACGTCTCGGATTAGTCGGACTTGGCAAGCCCGAACTTTAGCACTCCCTGCACCTGAGTGCTAACAGAGAAGGCCGGGTACACCTGAAACGCACCCGGAAATAGACAGTTGGCGCAACGCTCCGGAACCGATAGCATGCCAGACCATGAATAACACGTTCCGCACAATTGGACTGATAAGCAAAGCCGGAGATCCGGGGGTTGCCGACACTGTCGCCACCCTGGCTGCTGATCTTGGCAAACGTGGTCTCAAGGTGATACTGGACACGAGTGCTGCGGCACACTTTGCACAACCCGCGGAACCGGTTATGCAGCGTGCGGATCTGGCCCGCGAATGCGACCTGGCGATCGTGGTGGGTGGCGATGGGAGCATGCTCAATGCGGCGCGCAGCCTGGCCGAGGCCGACGTCCCGGTGCTGGGTGTCAACCTGGGCCGCCTCGGTTTTCTTGCTGACGTCTCTCCCGGTGAGATGCAGGAAAGGCTGGACGAAATCCTGGCCGGCCAATATGAGGAAGAGCGACGCTCCCTGATTCACGCGTCGGTGATTCGGGGCGGACAAACGGTCAGCGAAAGCGATGCCCTCAATGACGTCGTGATCCACAAGTGGGACATTGCCCGCATGATCGAAGTCGATACTTTAATAGACCAGCGCTTCCTTAATTCGCTGCGCGCGGACGGCCTGATTGTTTCAACGCCAACGGGGTCAACTGCCTATGCGCTATCGGGTGGCGGGCCGATCCTTGATCCCGCCCTCAAAGCACTGGTACTGGTGCCGATCTGCCCGCATACACTGAGCAACCGCCCTATCGTGGTCAGTGACCAGGTCGAGATCGAAATCGTGCTGCAAGGTGACGATACGACCAAGGCCCAGATCACCTGCGACGGTCAGGTTAACTTCGCACTGCTAGGCGGTGACCGCATAATCATCAGGCGCAAGGATCGCGACCTGCGTCTGATCCATCCGCAACAGCACGACCACTTCGATATCATGCGCCGGAAACTGCGCTGGGCGGAACAACCCTGATGCTCCTGTCCCTGCACATTCGCGACTTCGCCATCATCGATGAGCTGGAAATCGAATTAAACCGCGGCACAACAGCACTGACCGGCGAGACCGGTGCCGGCAAATCCATCCTGCTCGATGCGCTTGGCCTGCTGCTGGGCGACCGAGCCGACGCCGGATCGGTCCGGCACGGCGCCAAACGCGCCGACATCAGCGCCAGTTTCGATATTGCGTCAATAGAAAGCGCGCGCAGCTGGCTGCGTGAACAGTCACTGGAACTGGACGGCGAGTGTCAGATACGCCGGGTGGTCATGAGCGAAGGTCGTTCACGCGGCTATATCAACGGCTCTCCGGTCCCTGCCCAGTCACTGCGCGAGTTCGGAGAACACCTGGTCGATATTCACGGTCAGCACGAACACCAGTCACTGATGAAGCGAGAACTGCAACGCCAGTTGCTCGACAATCACGGCGGCCATGGCAAGCTGCTGACTGAACTTGCCAACATCCACCGTGACTGGAAGCAGGCGGGTGCGGACATCGAAACCATCATCGGAACCGGCCAGGACCGTGACTCACGCCTTGAGTTTCTGCGTTTCCAGTTACAGGAACTGGAAACACTGGCGCCCCAGGCCGGCGAAGTGGAACAACTGCACGAGGAACACAAACGTTTGTCCAATGCCGGGCAATTACTTGAGACCTGTGACAGACATATCAACCGGCTCTACGATGATGAACACTCTGCACAGTCGGCTATCAGTCATGCCCTTGGCGACCTTGAACAGCTGGCCCGGATCGACCCGTCACTTAAAGAGGCCGGTGAACTGATCAACACGGCGCTGATTCAACTGGAAGAAGGTGTCAATCAACTAAGGGCCTACCAGGACAGGCTCGAACTCGATCCGCAGCGTTTGCAATGGGTTGAGCAGCGGCTCGATGCCCTGCACACGGTCGCCGGAAAACACCATATCAAGGCAGAAACACTGTGTGCGTTTCAAGCCCGCCTAAGCGAGGAACTGACGGCACTGGAACAGGCCGACGAACGTCTGCAGGCCCTTGAAGAAAAACGTGAGCGGCTGCAGACAAGTTACGACAAGCGCGCAAAACAGCTCTCCTGCAAACGCGTAAAAACTGCGGCACAACTGTCCAGCCAGGTCACCGATGGCATGCAGGTGCTGGGCATGGGTGGCGGCCGTTTCACGATTGATGTAACTGATGCCGGCAACGACCTTCTGTCCGCACACGGCCGCGACCGTATTGATTTCCTGGTCAGCGCCAACCCCGGACAACCGCCAAGACCGCTGGCCAGGGTGGCCTCCGGCGGCGAGCTGTCCCGTATCAGCCTCGCGATCCAGGTCGTCGCAGCCGCGGATACCCGCATCCCGACCCTGATTTTCGATGAAGTCGACACCGGTGTAGGTGGCGCAGTTGCAGAAACAGTCGGCAAGCAGCTGCAGGTACTGGGCGAACACCACCAGGTACTGTGCGTGACCCACCTGCCCCAGGTGGCCGCCCAGGCACACCAGCACCTGCAAGTTTCCAAACTGACCGGAGACAAGTCCACCCGCACACGGGTTCGGGAGCTGGGCGAGGATGAACGTATGGAAGAAATCGCCCGCATGCTGGGCGGGAAGAAAATCACCGCATCAACACGCGAGCACGCACGGGAGATGTTGCAATCGAGGTAGATGCACGATGTTCCCCATTCCGGGACGTGTTGCGCATCACCAGACGTTCGATCATGCCATCAATGCCGTGGGTGTTGATCTCCTCGGCAAAGCTGGCGCGGTAGTTAATGGCCAGACTTATACCTTCGATCTTTACATCATAGATCTTCCAGGCATCACTACCCTTCCTCAGGCTGTAGCCAACGGCAAGCGGCGCCTGACCTCTTTCCGAAATACGGGTTCGTACTGTCGCACGGCGCTTGTCGGCTGATACCTTTGACGGTAAGTATTCAATCTCCTGGTTGGCGTATCCGGCCAACGCTGTAGAGTAGACTTTGACCAGAAGTCTTCCGAACTCCCGGACAAAAAGCGAACGTTGTTGCTGTGTAGCCTGTCGCCAGTTTTTGCCCAGCGTAAGACGTGACAGGGTTACAAAATCGATATGGGGTGCTATATGCCTCTGAATAGCGAGATTGAGTTTATCCGGGTCGTTGCGAATTCCCGGGGTTGCGTTCAACTCTGTCAATACGTCATCGGTCGCGCTGCGAACCACGTTGACAGGCAGCTCGTCAGTGGCCGGCGACGGGATCGGCCAGAATAACAATACAAGCACGTAAGCGGTTATTGCTTTCATTTTGCTTTCTCCCATTGTCAGTAACATCAAACGTCGAAATCCCTTGTGATTTCCCTTTACCTGAACGTAATAGTAGACCGGTCAGTTTATATTTGGTTGCAAAAAATTACCCTTATGCAGGCGGAACGGCCAAACTCAGCATGGCGGGTCCCAGTCGTCTCACGACATCCGGATCGTTGTTTGTCTTCGCCATCAGGCTAAGCCCCTCCAGGTAAGCCACCATGGCACTGGCGGTGGCACTGCTATCCAGTTCGGGAAGGTCGCCAGCTGCGGCGGCCTCCTCGAGAATATTTTGGATCGGCGCCTGAAGATCGCTGAATATGCGTTTCACCCGTGCGCGAATGACTTCGTCCCGGGAGCTCATTTCGCCGGCCAGGTTACCGAAAGGACAGCCGAATACATGGCCGGTTTTTTCCTTCACTGCACTGTGGTGACGGTACTGCATATCCAGCAACCGCTGTATCCTTTCCAAGGGCGGGATATCCGGGGCAAAAGCAGCCGCCAGCAGTGTTTCCTGAAACTGTTGCCAGGAATCGTCCAGCATGGCTACCGTGAGGTCTCTTTTTGAAGGGAAGAAATGGTAGAAACTGCCCTTTTTGACACCTGCTTGCTGGCAAATTTCCTGCACGCCGACATCCTCGTAACTCCTCGCGTAGAACAGTTCCCGGGCGGTGTCCAGCAAGCGTCGTTTTGTGTCGTGCACCTGTGTCATGTCCGAACTATAGTTGACCGGTTGGTCTAGGTCAAGCCGAAGTGCCAAAAAAATACTAATTTACTGCTGGTGACCGGGCTTCCCCTTCAGGTCTTCAGGCTGGAACAGTTTTTTTTCGTACAATCACCATAAATAATCAGCGAATGATCGCGGATTTTAAAACCAGCCTTTTTAGCGACTTTTTCCTGGCAACGCTCGATGGTCTCTTCAACAAACTCCACCACCTTGCCACACTGGTTACACACTATGTGATCGTGGTGATGACCCTGGTTCAATTCGAAGACCGAGTGCCCGCCTTCGAAGTGATGGCGGGTTACCAGTCCGGCGGCTTCGAACTGCGTAAGAACACGGTACACCGTCGCCAGCCCGATCTCCTCTTCGGCCTTCAGCAGAACCTTGTACACATCCTCCGCACTCATGTGCCGGGTTTCGCTTGATTCGAGGATTTCCAGGATTTTCATCCTCGGCAGCGTGACCTTCAGGCCCAGTTTGCGTAATTCGCCGGATTCCATTGTTTTACTTCCCGTTTACCCGCTGTTTCAGTTACTATTCCGCTATTATTCCACCCGTTTACCGGGCAATCGGATGTAGTTCTTGATGCGAAAGCTTCTCATCCTTATTACCATGAATGCAAGTATTTTCCTCGGCGCCTGCGCGGAAGATCCGGTCATCAACCGGCTGCCATTTGTGTTCCGGATCGAAGTCCAGCAAGGCAATGTTATCACCCAGGATATGGTCAATCAGTTGCGCATCGGGATGAACAAGCGACAGGCTCAGTTTGTGCTGGGCGCACCGATGCTGAACGACCCGTTCCACGCCGACCGCTGGGATTATTTCTACGAGTACCAACCGGGAAGTGACGGGAAAAATCCGGCTACACGCCAGCGTGTCAGTCTCATTTTCGAGGACGATCGCCTGACTGATATAAGCGGCACTATGCTCCCGGACCCCAAACCCGGTGCACTTCCACCCAGTCGCCAGGTTACTGTCATTGTGCCTCGCCAGGAGGTTGAAAGTGTCGGGATACTGACCCGCATGTGGCGCTGGATGGGATTCGGCGCCAGTGATGACGGTTAGTCCTGCACCCACACAACCCCGCCCCACGTCACGGGTAAAATGCCAACCAGTATAACCGCATCGCCACGGACAACATTGACTGATGAATAATGAAAAACAAACTATCCTTGTGGTCGACGATACACCCGAGAACATCGACGTTCTAAGCGGCGTCCTGCGACCGGATTACCGGGTCAAAGCCGCACTCAACGGGGAACGCGCACTCAAGATCGCTGCAACCGAACCACGGCCGGATATTATTCTGCTGGATATCATGATGCCCGGCATGGACGGCTACGAGGTCTGTGAAAAACTCAAGTCCGACCCGACCACGGAAAAAATCCCGGTCATCTTTATCACCGCCAAAACCGAAGTGGCCGACGAACAACGTGGTTTTGAACTCGGCGCTGTCGACTACATCGCCAAACCCATCAGTCCGCCACTGGTGCAGGCACGCGTGCGTACCCAACTGGCCCTGTATGACCAGAACCGGGAGCTGGAACGTAAAGTCCGTGAACGCACCGCAGAACTGATCGAGACCCGCATGGAGATCATCCGCCGCCTGGGCCGGGCAGCGGAATACAAGGATAACGAAACCGGCCTGCACGTCATCCGTATGAGCCATTACTCGCGCCTGATCGCCGAAGCACTGAGCGGGGATGATGAGTGGGTGGACCTGGTGTTCAACGCGGCTCCCATGCACGACATCGGCAAGATCGGTATTCCGGACAGCATCCTGCTGAAGAAAGGCAAACTGAACGATGACGAATGGCACATTATGCGTCAGCATCCTGCCTATGGCGCCGAAATCATAGGCGAACATAGCTTTCCGCTGATGCGTATGGCCCGGGAAATAGCCCTCTCCCATCACGAGAAATGGGATGGCAGTGGCTACCCCAACGGGCTTAAAGGTGAAGAAATTCCGCTGTCTGGACGTATCATCGCCATCGCCGACGTGTTCGATGCACTCACCACGGAACGCCCGTACAAAAAAGCCTGGAGTGTGGAAGACGCCGTCAAACTCATCGATAAAGAAGCGGGTACGCACTTCGATCCGCAACTGGTGCCCATCCTGCACTCCGCGCTGCCGGAATTCCTGGATATCAAGGAACGTTACGAAGAAAACACTGCACCCGACCTGGAACAACAGCTCTGAAATCCGCGACAGGCACAGTTCCACTTTCGCAACACTATCTGCTCTTGTTGACCAACCTTGGCGGCCTGGCATCACTGCTGCTTGGCGGCGTGGTACTGCTGGGTTGGTATACGCACAATATATCCCTGATACAGGTCAACCCGGCCTTCGTAGCCATGCAGTACAACACAGCACTCGGTTTTATGCTGGGCGGTGCCGGCCTGCTGGCGCTGGCCTGGACTTCGCTGCGCTTGGCACAGGTTTTCGGCACTGCCGTATTGCTGGTTGGTGGTCTAACGCTTATTGAATACATTTTCGGTGCCGATCTGCACATCGATCAGCTGTTCATGCAGCACTATATTGAGGTTGGCACATCCAACCCCGGGCGCATGGCGCCCAATACTGCACTGTGTTTCAGCCTCACCGGCGTTGCGTTGTTGACAGGCGCTTCAGCGGGGCTCGGTGCACGCAGCCTGGCCTGGGTCGCCACTCTCGGGTCCATCATTATCGGTCTCGGCATCGCCGCCTTTACCGGCTATTTCGTCGGTATCGAAAGCGCTTACGGTTGGGGCCATCTGACCCGAATGGCCATACACACTGCAGCGGGCTTTGTCGTGCTGGGAAGTGCATTTATCACCCTGAGCCTGGCATCCGACCGCAAACAGCGACCAGGACAAAAGCCGCCCGGCTGGTTGCCGGTACCCGTCATCATTACCGGCATGACCTTCACCCTCGCCATGTGGCAGGCACTGCGGGCCCACGAACATCAGCTGGTGGCAGAGATGGGGTCGGCTGCGAGGAACGCTGCCGACGAGGGCTTCCTGCTGTTCGGCACCCTGGTAACGCTGGCGCTGGCGTATCGGTTGCGAGTCAGGAGCAGCAAAGACAGGACGGAACACCACGCCATGTACGCACCCTGGGCGGTCGTTGCCCTGGGCGCTTTGTTGTCGTTCTCACTGTTCAGTCTGCTGCAGGAAAATCACAAGGTCACTGCGCAAAACGCTTTCGAATCCGCGGTCGCAAATCATAGCGATGCCATCCAGTCCGGCGTAGACAGCTATCTCGAATCCCTGCATCACATCCGTTCCGGTTTTAACGCCTCGTCATTTGTCAATCGAGACGAGTTCCGTCTTCTGGTCGAACGGGACCTGCAGCGCTTCCCTGGCCTGATAGCCCTGGAATGGCTGCCACTGGTCCTCGATGAAGATCGCGAACGTGTGGAAACAGATGCACAGCAGCAGTTGGGCGGTACGTTTTTCTTTGCCGACAAGAACAACCAGGGTGGCATACAGCCCGCGCCCAGGCGAGACCGCTATTTCCCGCTCCTTTATGCAGAACCGCTTGAACTGAACAGACCTGTACTCGGCTATGATCCCGGTGGTAACCCTGAGCGGTTGAATATACTGCTGCGCGCCGCGCGGGAAAACCGGCCGATTGCTTCCGGCCGGGTCAAGCTGATCCAGTCCGGACAGGACATCTACGGTACCGCGGTCGCACTGCCTGTTTACGGGGAGATGCCACTGCTGGAAACAGCCGAAACACGCCTGGCAGCTCTGCACGGTTTTGCGGTAGCGGTATTTGAATTCGGTCCGATGATCGAAACGATACTGGAACGGCACACCAGTCCGGCCGGGCTCGAACTGATATTCGAGGATACCAAGGCCGCTGACAACAATAAGTTTCTGTATCGCCATCTGGCCCTTGTTGACCGGGACCAGGACGAACCATCCGTATCCGGCTCGGAGGATGACTTCCGACAAGCCATCAGCGAGATCGACTTCGCCAACCGACCGTGGACAATCACTGCATATGCCGCCGATCCAGGGCTCTACCCACTATGGAGCCCTGGCAGTCTGTGGCTGCCGCTGGGTGCGTTTGTGTTGTCTCTCGCGCTGGCATTCTACCTGCGACGCACAGCCCTGCGCGAGCGTGAACGTGCGCGCATGCTGACCTACCAGACGGCTCTGCTGAATGCCATTCCTATTCCTATTTTCGTAAAAGACGTAAATACAGTTTTCACAGCCTGCAACAAGGCCTTCAAACAGGCATTTGGCATCAGCCGGGAAGATCTTGTCGGCAAGACAGTGCTCGGTCTGGACTTTATTCCCGAGCAGGAACAGCAGAAGTTCCAGCAGGCAGATATCGACCTTATCCGAGAGGGCGGTTTCCGCCAGGAAGAACGTACCCTGCCCTATAGAGACGGCACGAACCACGATGTGATGTACTGGCGTACAACATTTGACATGGCGAAGGGAGTACCCGGGGGTATGATCGGGGGCCTGGTGGATGTTAGCGAGTTGAAAACGCTGCAGGCGGAACTGAAACAGGCCACCCTGATCGCGGAAAGTGCAAGCCGCGCCAAGAGTGATTTTCTGGCTAACATGAGCCACGAAATCCGCACACCCATGAATGCCGTAATCGGTCTGTCCCACCTTGCCCTGAATACCGACCTGGACAACCGGCAGCGCGATTACCTGAACAAGATCTCGGGGTCGGCCAAGGCACTGCTCGGCATCATCAACGACATTCTCGATTTCTCCAAGATCGAGGCAGGCAAACTGGAGGTGGAAACCATCCCGTTTGACCTGCATAGCGAGGTACTGGAAAACCTTGCCAACGTAATCAGCATGAAAGCCGGTGAAAAAGGCACCGAACTGATTTTCGATTTTGACAGTGACCTGCCTTTCGCGCTTATCGGTGACCCGCTCCGCCTGGGACAGATTCTGATCAATCTAATGAATAACGCAGTCAAGTTCACCGACGGCGGAGACATCACCCTGCGCATCCGCGTGCTCGAATCTGACGATAACGGCGTCCTGCTGCATTTCTCGGTTAGCGATACCGGCATTGGCATGAATCAGGAGCAGCGGGCAAAACTGTTCCAGTCATTTACACAGGCCGACACATCAACCACCCGCAAGTTCGGTGGCACCGGTCTGGGCCTGACCATATCCAAACAGCTGGTGGAAATGATGGGCGGCGAAATCGGCGTTGAATCCGAGCCGGGAACAGGCTCTACCTTCTGGTTTACCGCGCACCTGGGGTGCGCTGATCCGGCCCGCCTGAAGACAGAAAACACTATCGAAGCCGAAGTCGGGAATCTCAAAGTGCTGGTTGTAGATGACAACCCGACAGCCCGCGTCATTCTTCGCCGTTACCTGGATACCTTCGGCTTCAGCGTAGAGGAAGCAGGCAGTGGGACAGAGGCCATTCGTATGCTTGGATCGGCCCGGCCCGCGTTTGACCTGGTGCTGGCAGACTGGAAGATGCCGGAGATGGATGGAGTCGAAATGGCACGGCGGATTGGTACTGATGAACAGATTGGCAAAACACCGTCGGTACTTATGGTGACTGCGTTCGACCGCGAAGAATTGCTGCGCAATACGGGTGACGCACCCATCAAGGGGGTGTTGGTGAAACCGGTATCCCCTTCCACCCTGCTGGATGGCATCCTGGAGGTATTCGGCAAGAGTGCCGCCAGACGTCATGGCAGCGGTGTAGAACAACTGCCTCCGCACGCCATGGGTGCGCACATCCTGCTGGTCGAGGACAATGAAATTAACCAGCAGGTCGCACAGGAAATCCTCGAAGCTGCCGGCGCGCATATCACCATAACCAATAATGGCAAAGAGTGTATAGATACTCTTATGGCAAAGCCCGACTACTTTGATGCTGTATTGATGGATATCCAGATGCCGGTCATGGATGGTCACCAGGCAACGCGTGAAATCCGCAAAGACCCGCGCTTCAAGCAACTGCCTGTCCTCGCCATGACCGCCAGTGCCATGGTCAGCGACCAGGAAGAAGCCCGGGCCTCAGGTATGGATGACCATATCGCCAAGCCCATCGACGTGAAGGAACTGTTCGCGGTACTGGGTCGCTGGATCAAGGTTCCCGAACATCGAAGGATAGCGCCGCATCCCGAAGTTGCAGGTCAGCCAGATGCTGATCAGCCGGATTCCAGCGCAGGGGAACTGCCGCAACTGCCCGGTATAGACACACAAACCGGTCTGGCCCGGGTTGCCGGTAATATGAAGCTCTATCGCAGTATTCTGCTTAAGTTCCGCGTCAGTCAGGCTGACGTGGCCGACGCGACACTTGCGGCGCTGGCACAGGATGATAGCGAAACAGCCCAACGCCTTGCACACACACTGAAAGGTCTCGCCGGGAATGTCGGGGCGTCCGAATTGCAGGAAACCGCCAGGCAACTGGAAGACGCGATCAGAAACGATAGCGGGGAGGCCGAACGGCTGATCGAGCCGGTACGTAATGCGCTCTCGCAGGTGCTGATGTCTCTCGACAAACTGCACGTACAAACACAAGAGGCGAGCAACACGGAAACAAGCGAGTCCTTCGACCCCGATACCCTGAGGCAACTGCTCAGCGAGCTTAAGGCGCTACTGGAAGATGATGACGCCGATGCGGTCAGCGTTCTGGATACCATCAATGAACAAATGCCGGGGGCCTATCGGAAATTCAACCTGGCCGGTCTCGAAAAACTGGTCGGTCAGTATGATTTTGAGGAAGCCTTGACGGTCCTTGATAAAATCAGCCGAACCGTCGGATAACGAGAGGACAAGCCAGCCTCAGTTACCCCGGATAATAGAGCTTACCCGGTCCAGTTCCAGTTCGGCAATCACGCCACGGTGATCAGACACAGTATCCTGAACCACCTGGTATGACCGAAATGAAATCCCGCGTGACACCAGTATCCAGTCGAGACGTTCGCCAAATCCGGGGAAGGTCTCCAGGCCTGAGCCTTCCGGGTTATACGCGGAAAGCGCAAGTTCCTGACTGATGTACTGAACGGTGGAATTCTTTTGCCACTCGGCATTAAAGTCGCCCATGATGATAACGGGGCGTTTCCTGTCCCGCAGGGTTTCAATCAGTTCCATCGCCTGCTTTTTACGGATTGCCCGACTGGCAAAGTCCAGGTGGACAGATACTATATCAACATTAACGTCGGGACTGCCCGGCCAGCTGATAGTCGATACCACAAAGCCTTTGGGAACAGGTGACAGGGCGGGATCAAAGGTAATGGCTTTTGGATCTTTGAGGTCCAGATTGGCAATCAGTGCTGTGCCGTAGGAAAGTCCCATTCCGTCTACGTGCGCGCCATGTACAGACTGGCTGAAGGAGCCATTGTCCGCGAGGTAGTCAATGTGACTGAAATTTCCACTCCAGAACGAGGGGCCATCCGCTTCCTGCAGCGCAACCACATCCGCACCGCTGTCTTTGAGCAAGCTTGCAATAACATCCAGGTTGGCAACAGTTGTAACAGAGCGTTGCAGCAGCTGGTGGAAACTGTCACCACGCCCGTGCGCAATGTTAAGCGTCATGATCCTGAGCCTGCCGTCGCGCTCATCACCCGGCGCGGAAACCTGGTCAGAAACAATCTGGTAAGACTGAACGGCGGGCGTTGAATCAAGACGGGTTGTTGCACAGCCGTGCAGGACGAAACTTGACAGCAACAGGCCTGCGGACAAAAACAGTCCCCTTGTGAACAGTCTGTTCACCGATTGTGCTCCTGGTATACCGCCAGCTCGGCCCTGAGCCAGTCGCTGGTCCTGCGCTCCCTGCCCTGCCCGTCAACAACCATATAAGGTTTTCCGCTCAACAGACTCTTTGTCGCACACAGGTCGATAAAATCTTCAGGTGTTTCTATATCGTCCCTGAAGTGCTCGTACTTTCTGCTCATGTGTTCGGCCGCTTTTTCCGGCGTGGCACGATTGCCATTGCGAATAAACGTCAGGCCGGATCCGGAAACAGTTTTCATCAGGTACTGAATCGTTGTGTCGACTTTTTCAGTCGGCTCGGCCGCGCCCGGGCTCACGAACAGCAGCATGCATAGCGCCAGCGCAATTCCCGCCGCGGAGGTCATTGGTTTTTTGTCAGATGTCATAAGTACCAGCATGCCACAAGTCTAGAAAACCTGGTTGTCCCTGCACGCCAGCCTGTTGTCCCACGTCGCCGCATAGTGACCTTGTTGGGTTACGCTGCGCTCTTGTGCCCGGCACGGGTAAACCCAACCTACGTAACACTGGCGCTGGCCTTACTTTGTAGGTCGGATTAGCGTAGCGTAATCCGACAAATGGTCTAAGCCAGGTAAAATCCTGTTTCGCAGCAGCTTAACTGTTGCCCGGGCCACCACTATGGACGATTTCGTAATACTGCTTTTCCAGTTCCTGCTTGTGCAGGGTCTCCTCTTTCGCCAGGTATTCGAACAGGTCGTGTATTGGGCCGGGCTCGGTGGTTTCCGCCAGTTCACGATAGTGTTTCATCGCCGCGTCTTCCCGCCCCAGGGCGTATTGCAGTATCTTCTGGTCATCCGGGCTGTCACCAAGATCCGGCAGATGCACAAAGTCAGAGAAACGGCGATCTTCCGCCGGCGTTTTTATCTCGCTCTGCACCTGGCTTTCGATATCCGGGTTTTTTGCGAGCTTGGTAAACAATTCGTAGTGCGTCTGCTCCTCCGCGGCGAGCTCCTCGACCAGGTAGCGCAGGTTTTTGCTGACCTTTGGTATCAGGGCAGTATAGAAATCGAAAGCTGCTTTTTCGAATGAAGTCGCCACCTCGAGAATTTCACCGAGTGTTTTTTTCGACCGAATGCGCTCATAGGCAGCGCTGTGACCTTCTCTATGTTCACTCATTGCTTCACCCCAAGATGTTCTTCAATACTGGCGGCCACGCGGTGACCATCGGCAACCGCGTGCACCACGTCGGGGCCGAACACCATATCACCGGCGGACCATAGCCAGGCTTCCGATGTCTTGCCGTTTTCATCCACCTTGAGGCGGCCGCGGTTCCATTCCAGGCGTTCGGTCAGTTCCTCGCCAAACGACGAAACATCGGTCATCTGGCCAATGGATTCGATAACCATGTCAGCCTGATGTGTCTGCTCATCGCTGTCATCATAGCGCGGCGCAAAACGTCCGTCTGCGTCGAAGATCGACACCACGCCCAGGGTCACAAGCCCGGTCAGATTGCCCTGCTCATCAATAATGCACTGTTTGGGGCCACGGCTATCAAGTATCACAATGCCCTCTTCCCGCGATTCGGTGACTTCTTCGGGGTCGGCGAGGAAATGATCGAAATCCTCGAGTGCCGCCACGGTCATCCTGACTTCGCCGTATTGTTGCTTTTGCAGGCGGGCAAGGCTGCGCGCAATGTCCATGGCAACGTTACCGCCACCGATAACCACCGCCGTACGCGGTACTTTAAATGACTTGCCCTGGGTGATTTTGCGCAGCAGCGATACCGCTTTTTTCACCCCTTTGTGATCACTGCCGGGGATGCGCGTCGAGCGGCCTTGTTGCAGACCGATGGCAACTACCACTGCATCGTAGTCGCGCTCCAGATCGCGCATGCTGATATCCTGGCCGACATGCGTGTTGTACTGAATCCTGACACCCAGCGAGGTGATCACTTCAACGTCCGCATCCAGGCGATCATAGGGCATTCGGTACTCGGGAATACCGTAGCGGGTCATGCCACCGGGTTTATCCAGCGCCTCGAACACGGTAACTTCGTGACCTTTTTTCACCAGGTCGAAGGCCGCCGTCAGGCCAGCCGGTCCCGCCCCGATAATCGCCACCTTTTTGCCGCTGATGTAGTCGACCTTGTCTTCGGCTGCAATCTGGCGAATACGCTCATCGGACACCGCATCCATGGCGTAGCGTTTCAGCCAGCGTATCGCCACCGGATCACCACGCCGCCCGATCGAGCAGGCGGTCTCGCAGCGGCGGGTACAGACGCGTCCGCAGACGTGTGAGAAGGGATTGCTGCGATAGATCTGCCTGACGGCTTCTTCTGCATTTCCCTCCCAGATGGCGCGAATGTACTCCGGTGCATGCATGTGCGTCGGGCATGAGTCATGGCACATGCCGCACTGTACGCAGCGTGAGGCCTCGATGATTGCCTGCTGGCTGGTGAAGCCGTTAACTATCTCATTGAAATTGTCGTCGCGCTGCTGCGGTTCCACCTCACCCATGGGCTGCTGTTGCAGGTCGACCAGGTCGGCGTCCTCGGTCTTGTCCCAGCCTTTGGAGAAATGCTCGCCGTGCATGCCATTGGGATCGGGAAGAATGAAGTAGCTGTCGAGTTCATCCTCGCGGCAGATGTGCACGTACTCGGTGGTCAGGGAGATGGAACCTGTCGGGCAGATGTCCACGCATAACCCGCACCAGCAGCAACGGCCGTAATCGATGGCGGGACGCTCGTTGCGCACACCCAGGACCGGGTCCTCCGGCAGGCCGGGAATCTGCACCATGGTGATGGCCGCATTGTCGCAGACTTTCTGACAGGTGCTGCAACCAATACATTTTTCCCAGTCGTTGACATGGAAGCCGCGGTAACTGTCGGCCGCCGGGCGCGGCTCAAAGGGTTCAGTAACCGGTTTGCGGGCAAAGAAACCCAGCGACTTCAACGGCCGCAGTATGCTGCCTTTATCCTTGTAGGGAATGTCCGACGACATCAGCGGTCGACCTCCGGCGGACAGGCATCCAGTGAAAACATGATCTGCGCGATGTCTTCCAGACGGCAACCGACGGCAAGATTTTCCAGCACCTGAACGGCATGCATGCTGGAGGGGCCGCGCACGTGTACGCGGTACGGCTTGTCACCGCCGGTAGAGACAACATAGTAGGCCAGCTCGCCCTTGGAAGACTCGACCCGCGTGTAGCTTTCACCGGCCGGCACATTCCACGCCAGCGGATTGGGGATCGGGCAACGGATCGGTCCCTTGATCGACGGCAGGCGCTCGATCACCTGGCGCAGGATACGGATACTCTGTTTGAGTTCGGAACGCCGTACCAGGTTGCGTGACAGGGCATCACCGCCCGGCTCGGTCGGTATATCAAAATCAATCTGGTCATATACCAGGTAAGGATCGTCGCGGCGCACGTCGAACTTCAGACCGGTAGCGCGCAGGTTGGGACCGGTCACACCCCACTTGAGCGCCTGTTCCTGGGTCATGGCGCCAACATCACGCGCGCGCTTGATGAACACCTGGTTGGTGAAAAACAGATTGTCGTAATCCGGCAGGCGCGATTCCAGGTAGTCGAGGAGGCTACTCATACGCTCCAGGAAACCGTCCGGCACCTCGCGGCGTACACCACCGGGAATGTTGTAGATACTGTAGACCCGCCCACCGGTCAGTTCTTCGAAACGGTCCAGGATCAGATCACGGTCGGCGACCCCCCAGAACATCGGCGTGTACATACCGGTAGTCGCCGCGTGACCACCAAAGGCAAACAGGTGCGCAGCCAGGCGCGACATCTCCAGTTGCATGACACGTATCCACTGGGCGCGCTCTGGCACCTCCAGACCACCGAGTTCCTCGATCGCCAGTGAATAGCAGACTTCCATCGGCACCGGATCGGGTACACAGATGCGCGGCACCAGTGCGATATTCTGGATCCACAGCCGCTGTTCCATGAGCTTTTCGAAACCACGGTGCAGGTAACCGCCGTCGGCACGTGCCGACAGCACCTCGTCGCCGTTGAGCTTCACCCTGAAAGCATAGTTGCCTTCGATACCCGGATGGTTGGGACCAAAGTTCAGCTCGAACTCATGACTGGGCGGCTGGTTTTTCGCCTGGTAGTTTTCCGGCCGCATCAGCGCACGTCCTCCGGCCGGGTGGTGATCCCACCGCCCTCTTCCTCAATGTCTTTCAGCCACTGCGGATGGTATTGCTCCCAATGAAAATTCTGGTTTACGAATGCCTCGCTGTCGAAGTCCTTGCGCATGGGTGGCGGACCGTTCCATTCGGTAAGGATGAATTTCTCCATGTCAGGGCTGCCTTCGAAATACAGGCCGTACATTTCATGAATGTCGCGTTCGAAAAAAGCCGCGGGCTGGTAGAGGTCGTAAATGGAAAGATACACACCCGGGTCGCGCGGTATGCGGGTATGCACCGAGACCAGCGAATTGGTTTCGTAGGACCAGACGTGATAGATCAGCTCGAACTGTTCCTCTTCGATCCAGTCGACACAGGTGATCGCGGAAAGGTGCACGTAGCTGGCGCGACCCTGCAACAGTTCCAGCAGTGCGGGCAACGCTTCGGATGCGACATCAACGCGTACCCGGCGTGAATTCTTGCGCCGGAACTGGACGCTTTCGATATCGCTCAGCAGGCTGTCCAGCCAGAGGTTCAGTTCTTTGCTCATTGTCTTATTTCTATCATCACGTTGTGGCTAGAACTCTGCCGTGGTGGTTGATTGAACCGCGCCATCGCGGCGAGGACGCCGCTCCTACAAATTCTGTTTCTCTTTCACACTCAGGCGCATCTCCAGCGCTTCCAGCGGCTTCTGGTGCTTCTCCAGCAGCGCCGTGTGTTCGCCCAGCGTCTGGTCGCTCACCAGATCATAGTGGCGCGCTTCGGCAATAATATCCGTCGGCGTCTGCCAGTCTTCACCAAACAGTTTCTGCTGGTTGCCGAGGTAGAAATCATAGTGCTGGTAATACTTCTTCCAGCTTTCGGCACGCCCGCTCTTTATGTCTTCCATCAACTCTCGCAGGCCGCTGATGACCGCCTCGGGTCTGGGCATACAGCCGGCGATATACACATCCACCGGCAGGTAGTCCCTGAGCACCTTGGCCGTGGCGTAACTTTGCCAGTACATACCGCCATTAACGGTGCAGGAACAGATCCCGATCACGTACTTGGGTGAAGCCATCTGCTCGTAGGTGAGGATGATGCGCTTCAGGGTCTTGATCGAGACATAGCCGGTGATCAGCAGGATGTCCGCCTGGCGCGGCGTCACCATCGGCTGGATGCCGAGCCGTTCCATGTCGAAGCGTGAAGTCATCGCCGGTGGCAGCTCGATAGCACCGCAGCCGGTGCAGTAGTGCAGCATGAACATGGAACGCGACTGACAGAATTTCACCAGGCCGTCGAATACATTGGCCAGCGGGTTGGTACGTTTTTGTCCGCTTTCCAGCACCTTGAGTTCGTTGCGAACGGGAATCTTTTCGAGTTCGTTGTTCATGTTACCACCTCATCTCAGGGCCACTGCGAGCCCGGTAAGAGCGATCAGAACCGGCCACTTCCACAACAGGCGCAGTACATCCTCGGTGCGGTAACGCGGGAACACGAAACCGATCGCCATGGGGATGGCCACAACTGCAAAAATCTTCGGCAGGAAGGTCAGCCAGTACTCGCCACCGCCGAGGAACAGCGTGGTGTAGAGCACACCGATCGTATACAACTGGAAACACTGCATGACAAACAGGCCACCCATGAACTTGCCACTCATCTCCACCATCGGCCCGGTGGCGATTTCCGCCGGCGCGATATAAATCTCGAAGGGGTGCTTGCCCATAAGACCCTGCAAGGTCAGCAGCGCAGCAAACGCCAGAAATGGCATCTGTACAATACCCCAGCCGGCGGGTCCCTGCTGTTGCTGAATAGCAATGATTTCCGCCAGGTTGGTGGTGCCATACACGTAGGCAGCGCCAAAGATCACCAGGATAAACGGTATGTCATAGGCGAGCATGGCAGTCAGGGCGCGCGATATACCGATGGAACCGTTGGGATTGGCACACTGACCTACACCGAGCGCCAGGCCCAGCATCGGCACCATCATTACGTAGGCCAGGGTGACCACACCGCCCTTGTCGGCAAGACCGTTCATGCCGGGAACCGGCAATAGAGTTTCGGCCGCAATATAACCACCCACCGCCATGATGATGCCGATTTCATGAATCAGGCCGTGTGAGGTCTGGGTCTGCTTGCCGTACAACTTGATGATGTCGTAGATGGGTTGCAGAAAAGGCGGACCCACACGCCGCTGGATGCGTGCGCCTATTCTGCGGTACATCAACACCATGCCCAGGCCGACGACAAAGGCCACCAGCGGCATGAGAAACAATTCGACGATCAGTTCACCCATACTCACTTAAAAACACCTGCACGGTTCGAATATACACCTGTAGGAACGGTCTCTTTATGCCCGGCGGTTTTACGGGTACTGACCGCGACCAGCACACCTCGACAATCGCGCCGAAGGCCGGCGCTCCTACAGGTTGATATTTTAATGATTGCACAATCATTTTATGACGACCCACGACAGTGCTGACACCACGACCACCAGCAGATAAAATGACGGATGCACGGCGCGGTAAAGTCCTTGCATGACCTGCGACAAGGTGTCCACGGTCGAGATGAAGCCACGTTCCAGCCAGCGGAAACTCTTGCGGTACCAGGGTCCGATCAGGTGCATCAGGCCGGGATAGAAGTTGTCACTGTACTGATAGCGCGTCTCGGCGGTGAGAAAGTGACCACCCGCGTAATTGTCCAGCTGGTGTACGCGCTTGCTGCGGCCACCGGCGAAAAATATCAGTGCGCCGATACCGAAACCGATCAACATCACCGAAACTACCCAGATCATGTCCAGCCCACCCTTGTCGGAAGGTACACCGCCCAGGGTGTGCACCAGTTCCGGCAGGCCCACGGCTGCCTGCGCTGAGGCCACCCAGTCAAGCACAAGCCCCGGGAAGTAGCCGGTAATAAACACTACGGCCGACAGGATCATCATCGGCCAGATCATGCTCGAAGGCGCCTCTTCGACTTCGACGTGCTCCAGCCGCAACTGGCCGAGGAAGGTATTGTGAATCAGCTTGTAGACACTGAGTATGGTGCCGAGTGTGCCGATCACTGAAGCGAGGAACAACAGCGGGCTACCGTCGATGATCAGTGAACGGTAGATCAGCCACTTGGAGACAAAGCCGTTCATCGGCGGCAATCCGGCCAGCCCGATAATACCGATGAGCATGGCGACAAAGGACAGCGGCATGCGCGTCACCAGTCCACCGAGCTTGTTGAGGTCCGAGGTACCGGTGCGGTGGATTACCGCTGTTACCGCCATGAACAGCACTGCCTGGTAAGTGGCGTGGTTAAACACATGCATCAAACCACCGGCTGAACCGAGGTCGTCAGCAATCAATACGCCCAGCAGCATGTAGCCACCCTGCCCTATCCCGTGCCAGGCTAGCAGGCGCCGCGCGTCGTGTTGCTTCAGTGCGGTAAAGGTGGCGAAAATCAATGTGAGGACAGCCACCCAGGTGAGCAGGTCGCGTGCGCTGAAGAACGGGAACACCAGTTGCAGGTCCGCCAGTCGCGCCACACCGATCAGCTGTACCAGTACCACCACCAGCGCAAACAACCCCATGCGCGAGGAAATCGCACCGAGGAACGCTGCTCCTGGGCCCGGTGTTTCGGCATACGCCTTGGCCTGCCAGAGATGAAACGGAATCAGCGCCATCTTTACGCCAAAGCCGGCAGCAAACAGGAGAACGATTAACCACAGGCTCCCGGCACTCATTGTGGGTACCGCATCCTTGAATGCCTGGAATTCGAAACTGCCGCTCTGGGTATAGACCATCACCAGCGCCATCAGCACGGCCATGGCGCCGGTAAAAGCATAGGTGACGTAGCGCATCGCGTAGCGGGTCGCCGTCGCGCCGCCCAGCGCCATGATCAGGAAGCTCGCCCAGCTGACCAGTTCCCAGCCAATAAACAGGCTGAGCAAATCACCGCTGGCCAGCAATACCAGCATGCTGAATACATTCAGTGCCAGCGCTGTATGGAAGAGTCGCAGACTGCCACCCGCTGCACGGTAACGCTGACCCCATTCTCCGCTCGCAAACCAGCTGCTCAGCAATGCCGCGCCGATGGTAATCAGCGCAAAGAACCAGGAAAGCCCGTCAAAAAGCCAGTGCAGCCCGTGACCCAGCACCTGGAAAGTCACCGAGGACGCGATGCTCTGCACGTCGCCATAACCCAGGCCGGCCATCATCACCAGCAGTACACCCTGGGCCGCGTAAAGTATGGTGGCGTTCCAGCCGGTGATCTGGCGATTACCAATCAGCCATACCGCAACAACAGTCAGTGCGGACAGCGCCAGCAACTGGTCGAGCGGCGTCATGGCAACTGCTCCGGGTTGACCGTCTGTACATAATGGTTTTTGTCGGCGGCCTGACTGGCCACGCCTTCGATCTCGTCGGCCAACGGCATAATCAGGAATGCACTGGCCACGAGTCCAGCGCCCAGCAGGGAGGCGGTAGCCAGGTCACCGGGCCGGTGTGCAGCCGGCGGCGTTTGTTCGTCTGTGCGGTGATAGAAGCTGCTGGCGACCCGGAACAGGTAGTTGGCTTCGAGCGCGGCGCCACCCATGATGACCCAGGCACCCAGCATATAAAGACTGTTTTCCTGCGCCACGAGGTTGATCATGACCAGCAGCTTGGCCCAGAAACCGGGCAATGGTGGTACGCCGATCAATGATAACGCCAGCAGGATAAACAGCGCAGCGCCCAGCGGCGAGGTCCGTGCAGCACCCGCGAGATTGGCCAGCGAACCCTGCCAGCGTTCAGCCAGCAGGAACATGGCCGGTTTAACCACCAGGTGGTGCAACGCCACGGCCAGTCCGGCAAACACTCCGGCCTCACCCGGAATTGAAAACGCAATGAACATGATGCCCAGCTGACCAATAGACGAAAAGGCGATCATGCGATTGAAATCACGTGCGCGCCAGGCCGCCAGTTCACCGGTGACCACCCCAAGAATCCCCAGCACCAGCATCACTGTCAGGGCCTCGGGCTGGTGAAAGATCAGCACCAGCAGGCGCACGATAATCAGCAGCGCCAGCTTGGACACCACGCCCGCCAGCAGACCGGAAATCCTTGTCGGCGCGGTGGCATAAACTTCCGGCACCCAGGTGTTGACCGGGAACAGCTCGGCCTTGACGCCAAAGCCGATCAGCATCAGCACAAAAGCGGCCAGCCCCTGCAGGTTGTTCAGATGGGTCGGCGCAAGCTGTGACAGCTGGGCAAGGTTCAGGGTGCCGGTAGCCTGGTAGACCAGCGCGATACCGGTCAGCGCCAGTGCCGCACCGAAGCTGCTGACAATCAGGTAACGTACGGTGGCAGCAAAGCTGCCCGCAGTAGAGCGTGCGGCGATCAGGCCATAGGAGACCACCGCCACCAGCTCGTAGAACACGTAGATATTGAACAAGTCACCGGACAGGGCCAGCCCGCTGCCCGAACCCGCCAGAATCAGTGCCAGGGTGGACTGCCGCAGCTTGTCTTCGCCCCTGCTGGGCCACAGCAACAAGGTGCCGATACTGGTCGCGAGCGCAAACAGCAGCGCCATTTTGTCAGCATACAGGGTGATACCCAATGGTGGCCGGAAACCGCCGAGTTCGATCGCGACCGCACTGTCGCCGAGTTGTGGCCAGAATGAAATGCCGATGGCACTGGTGATGACCAGCACCAGTGGTCCCGTCCACCGTGCCGCGAATGTCGAAACGCGGTTGATAACCGGTAACAGGAATGCCGTAATCAGCGGCAGAGCCACCAGCAACGCTAACTGGTTCATGCGCTGCCCTCCTGCCTGGCCGCTTGCACCGCTGCCGGAGCGTGACTGCTGGCGGGCATGTCAATCCCGGCTTGGTCGGCAATCTCCTGCTCCATACGCTGACGTACTTCGTGCATGTCGAGCGTACCGTAGGCGCGCTGCACACGCAGCGCCAGGCTCAGCGCCAGTGCCAGGATACCCACACCGATAACGATCGCTGTGAGTACCAGGGCTTGCGGTACCGGGTCTGCCATAAACTCCGGCACCCGGCCGGCGACGATAATGGGTGCCGAGGCACCCTCGCGCCAGGTTGCCAGCAGCAACAGCAGGTTTGCGCCGGCTTCCAGCAGCGCGACACCAAATATGATTCGCACCAGATGCGCAGACAGCACAATGCCGGCGATACCGATAAGAATCAGGCCGAACGCTGCACTATAAAGAACAAGACCGGTATCCAGCATCAGTCAACGGCCTCCGATTCTGACAGGTGTGCCAGTAATCCCGCGAGCTCCGAACCGACCTTGAGGCCAACCGCGAGGTAAAGCAGCGGCAGACTGCCGGCAGACAGCAACGCGCCCAGCTCGCCCTTGTCCATCAACGGGGTGAGGAAGGCTTCGCCGTCGAACATCGCCAGCAAACCAATGAAGATAAAACAGGCACCGGCCAGTCCCTCGATGGTACTGACGGCTGTATGACTCATCGGCGTGCCGGGTCTTGCCAGCATCGGAATAAAGAAAGCCGAAGCGAGAATGACGCCGCCCTGGAATCCACCACCGGGAGTCAGGTGTCCGTGCAAAATAATGTAAACACCCACCACCACCAGCAGCGGGAACAGCAGGTCGGCGCCGGCCTGCAGGATGAACCCCGCATCCGGATCACGCTTTGCATTCGGCGCACGCTTGCCCAGTACCAGGCCACCGGCAGTGGCGGCCGTGAACAGGATGGTGAGCTCCAGCAGGGTATCGAAGCCGCGATAGCCCAGCACCACGGAAGTGACAAAGTTTGCGGCACCGACCTGTTCGGCCGCCGCCGAATTGATCAGTTGACCCGCTATCGGCGCGACCGTACCGAATTCCATACCCTTGAAAATGGCAGCAATCAGCAGCCCCAGGCCCAGCAGAAACAGTGCAGAACTTAAACGCCGCATCGCTATTGGCCCCGATTACGCCACAGGCCCAGTCGGCGCAGCGCCAGGGCAAATAACAGGCTGCTCAGGCCGGCGCCAATGGCGGCTTCGGTCATGGCAACATCGGGAGCACGCAGTATCACAAACAATACCGACAGGCCCAGCGAGACCACCGAAAATGCCGCCAGTGCCGCAAGAAAATCCTTCAGCAGCAAGACCGCCACAGCACTGCTGAGCATCACCACCACGATGACCAGCACCAGCCACTCCATCAGGACTCCGCCTTGCTGTTGCTGCCGCGCAGTGGCTCGATACCCGTCTTGAGGGCTGCACGGGCGATAGTGGATGATCCGACCGGGTTGGTAAACAACACAAAGCCCGCTACCACCAGCAGTTTGGCCCACCAGTCCGGATGATGAAAACCGATGCCGAGCAGCACCGCAACGGTCCCCAGCGTCGCCGCTTTGGTACCGGCCTGCAGGCGATTGTACACGTCAGGCATGCGTATCAGGCCGAGGCTGCCAAGCGCAATAAAGGCGCCACCGATCAGCAGGAAAATGTCACCCAGCAGATTCATTCGCGGTTGCCCTCGATAGCACGCGCCACGGCCACGGTGCCGACGAAAGCCAGCGTGCCGTAAACCAGCGCAATATCCAGGTAGATCGGGTTGTCAAACACACTCGCCAGGACCACCAGCCCGGCGGTTGTGATAACAGCGAGTGTATCCGCCGCGACCACCCGATCCGGAGTCGTTGGTCCCAGCAACAGGCGCACTACACTCAGCAGGATGGCGGTTGCCAGCAAGCCGATAACGACCCATTGCAGGACTGAAAGCGTCATAACAGGAACCTGCCAAGATGTCGTTCAAAGGAAGCTGCAATTTTGTCAGTCGCTTGCTGCATATCGGTACCCGGGGGACAGTAGACCCAGTGCACCAGCAAGGTGTCATCGATTACATCCACGGTGAGGGTGCCCGGTGTCAGGGTAATGGTGTTGGCCAGCAACAGTTTGCCCAGGGGTGATTTCAGCGTGGTTTTGACTTTCACCAGCGCTGGATTAATCGGCAGCGACGGGGAAATAACGCGCAGTGCCAGATCCACATTGGCACGCACCAGCGCAACCATGAAATTGCCCAGGTAGACGAGCATATACAGAGGCGCGAGCAGACTGAAACGAAAACCCGCAAGAATACCGAAGCGCGAACCGAACAGCAGGGTAATCAATGCGGATACCAGCACACCTGCCAGTAACTCCTGGGCATCGAGATTTCCGACCAGCAGCACCCAGAGCAGCAGGCATACGCCAAATACCAGCGCATAATGCCGCAAGGTAATGGCAGGAGTAGCCAGGGTATTATCCATTCATATCCTTATTGCCTGTCTATCACGCGTAAAATCTGACCAACAACCAGACCAGCCGGCACGACCATGTGCCCGGCAGCCGTCTTTATACAACATTTTCACCGCCGCAGTAACCGTCTTTACTGGCACTTGCGTGGCAGGAATTGCCGTTGTAACGTGAAACAAATTTGCTGTTCATTGTTACAGATCAACACTGCCAATGTGATGGGGCCATAGGAGTTCGCGGGCAATGAGAAAAACCATGCACCTGTACCGGGTCCTGCTGGCAGTCGTACTGTCCTGCACTGTCTCTGGCAGTCTCAGGGCCGAATTGACGCGGGATTATATGACAATCGTTGGTTCCACGACAGTTTTCCCTTTCTCTGAAAAGGTAATAGAACACTTCGTAAAGCGTTCGGATTTTAAAACGCCACAGGTCCAGAAAACAGGGTCCGGCGGTGGTTTCATGCTGTTCTGCATGGGCACCGGCGTA
>Ga0316192_10000405_pt1 | contig 31471 bp, 28 predicted proteins | sample MerIslwburrow_MG_FD_204931 | JGI IMG/M metagenome (GOLD analysis project Ga0316192, IMG submission 204931) | Coastal sediment microbial communities from Maine, United States - Merrow Island worm burrow | ecosystem: Environmental > Aquatic > Marine > Coastal > Sediment | place: USA: Maine...
AAAATTCTAAATACTTGGAGCGGCCATCGAACCGCTCAGATCGACCCGGAAAAATGCAGGAAAATCAATGGCCACGAAATCCGGTTCTGACGTTTTGGCAAAGTAACCGAATTTACTCTGACAATGCTTCGCGGTGTCATCACCCTTTGCTAATGTCAGAAGTCAGAACACGACGTTACCGTCATGGCAATTCAAATTTGGACCCCTGCTGGTGACCTCAACACAAGCCGGAGAGCCGCTTGAAGCGGGCTTTCCTTTATCTTGCTGAAATTGCTTGGATTTTTGGTGGAGCCGGACGGGATCGAACCGACGACCTCAGCAGTGCGATTGCTGCGCTCTCCCAACTGAGCTACGGCCCCAAGCAAGCCCGCATTTAGGGAGCGCCCTCCGCCCCTGTCAAGCGAGCCCGGTACCTGAGGCCACGTCTTTGGTCTCGCGGTACTAGTTAGGCCAGCGTGCGGAGACCGGTTCGCAAGGCACGAGTCCCTGCTCATGGCTTTGTCTCACAGGGCTTTCTCTCTCAGGGCTTGCCCTCAGGTGGGCCCGTCCGCTACATGGGACCCAAGGCTACGCAGGAAGGGGTCTTTTCATGGTGCCTTTGATTGGATTCGTTGCTCTCGTCATCGATCTCTTCATTTGGGTGGTCATCGCAAGCGCAATATTGAGCTGGCTGATTGCTTTCAACGTGGTCAATACGAACAACCGCTTTGTCTACAGCATCGCCGATGGCCTCTACCGGGTCACGGAGCCGGCTCTGGCCCCGATCCGAAGCTTTATGCCCAATCTCGGCGGCATCGACATCTCGCCTGTGATTCTCATTCTATTGCTGCTGTTCTTCCGCGATGTCGTGCTTCGAGGCTGGTTGTTGCCAGCCTTTGTCGGGGGCTGATGGGCGACAGCTCGGCAAGCGGGCCAGCCCCAAACCTCAAGGTTCGTCAGACGGAGACGGGCGTTGCCGTGGCCGTTCGCCTCACGCCGAAATCGGCGCGCGATGCGGTTGAGGGTGTCGAGGAATTCGGCGGCGACCCGGTCCTGAAAGCGCGCGTGCAGGCGGTTCCAGAGGACGGCCGCGCCAATGAAGCGCTTGAGGCCCTCATCGCCAAATGGCTCGATGTGCCACGGTCTTCCGTGTCGGTCGTGCAGGGCGTCAAGTCGCGTACCAAGATTGTCGCGATTGATGGCAATGCGATCGGCTTATCCGCACTGATCGCTACACGCCTTACAGCGTTCTAGCTTGCCGCATTTTAGCCGGCTGCGTTCGCGATCTCCTTCGCAAAGGCTTCCGCTGCCGCGCGCGGGTCGCTCGCTCGCGTAATGGGGCGTCCAACCACCAGATAATCCGCACCGGCCTTGATCGCATCGCTTGGCGTGACAACGCGTGCCTGGTCTTGGGTATCGGTTCCGGCCAGACGAATGCCTGGCGTCACGATAAGGAAGTTGCGCAAACGCTCATGGAGCGCGGCGGCTTCCTTTCCCGAACCAACGACACCATCGAAGCCTGCGTCCTGAGCGAGGCGCGCTCGTTCCTGCACAAGAGCCAAAGGTGGCATCTCGATGCCCTGTTCGGAAAGGTCGCCCCGGTCGAGATTGGTAAGCACGGTCACGCCCAAGAGCTTTAGCGCGCTGTCTCCGCGACCGCGCATGGCCGCATCCAGCGTCTTACGGTCAGTGGCATGCACTGTGAGAAAATGCGCCCCGGTCTTGGCGATCGCAGCGGTCGCCCGTTCGACCGTTGCTTCGATGTCGAGCAGTTTCGCATCGAGAAACACGCGATGTCCCTTGCGCGCAAGCTCCTCCGCGAAGGCAAGCCCGCCACGGTAAATCAGCTCAAGCCCGATTTTGAAAACGCCGACGCTGTCGCCGAGTGCCTGCACGAGATCGCGCGCCTCGGCCAATTCCGCAACGTCTAGAGCGACGATGATTCGGTCTTTTGGTGCCAATAGTTCCATGGTGCTCTCAACGACTCCCTGCCTCGGTGAGGTCTATGACGCAAATTTCCGTGCCGCGACCGCCAAGGCCTCAACCACGCCTTCGAACATCGTCTGCCGGGTTTCGTCACTCAAGCCGCCATCCTCGCCGAAGGCCTTCATTGAGCCCGGCAAGGCCAGTTGTTGCGGAATGACGCTGGCGCCGAAGCCTACGGCTAAAACCTCGCGCAGCTGCAACAGCGCGCGCATGGCACCGTAATAGCCAGGAGACGTCCCTGAAATCGCGAAGACCCGCGTTCGAAACACATTGGGTTCGCCTTGGATGCGGCTGACCCAATCGAGCGTGTTTTTCAGGAGCGCCGGGATGCCTGCATTATATTCGGGGGTCACGATCATGACGCCATCGTATTGCTTAAGCAGGGCCTTGAAGGCGACGGCACGCTCGGGCACCCCTTCGGCTTGCTCCAGATCGCCGTGATAGAGGGCCATGTGATAGTCGGCAAGGTCGGCGAAGTCCGCCTCGATCCCTTTTGCTTCGGCGATCTTTCGGCCCAGCCGCGCAAGCTTTTTGTTGTGGGATCCATCGCGGGCACTGCCCGCAAAAAACAATAGCCGCATGCAAGTCCCCCGTAGTCAGCATAGATGCACCGGAATATCCGGTGGGCATAGTACCGCGCTCCTGCTGTCCGCCCATTTGCACATGTAGGGACGAAAACGCCGGACCAAAAGAGGCTCCCGGCAACTTCGCCAGACAAATTATGCCGAAGGACGCGCTACTCACCCATTCCGTCGAGAAATTCCTTCACCTTGGCGAAGAAGCCTGCCGAGGCCGGGTTCGTATCAGGGTTCGACGCCTCCTCGAAGGTCTTCAGCAACTGGCGTTGCTTGCGGGAGAGATTTTTCGGTGTCTCGACCTCGACCTGAATATAGAGGTCGCCTTGCTGTTTGGAACGCAAGACCGGCATGCCCTTGGCCTTCAAGCGGAACTGTTTCCCGCTCTCTGTGCCCTCGGGCACTTTCAAGCGGCTGCGGCCGCCGTCGATCGTCGGCACTTCAATTTGGCCGCCAAGCGCTGCCGTGGTCATGGAGATCGGCACGCGGCAGAACAGGTCCGCACCATCGCGCTGGAAAAACTCATGGGGTTTGATCGCAAGGAAAATGTAGAGATCGCCGGGCGGACCGCCGCGCACACCGGCCTCGCCTTCGCCCGCGAGCCGGATGCGGGTGCCGTCCTCGACGCCAACGGGGATGGTCACCGATAGGGTGCGCTCACGGGTGACGCGGCCCGCACCGTGGCAGGCCGGACACGGATCTTCGATGATCTCGCCGCGGCCGTGACAGGTCGGGCAAGAGCGCTCAATGGTGAAGAAGCCCTGGGTCGCGCGGACCTTGCCGGCGCCACCACATGTGCGGCACGTGGTCGGCGCTGTGCCTGCTTTGGCGCCCGAGCCTTTGCAGGCCTCACAGGTGACGCTGGTTGGGACGCGAATCTGGGCGTTGCGGCCCTCATAGGCCTCCGACAGCGAGATCTGCATATTGTAGCGCAGATCGGCGCCGCGCTCGCGGCCTGAGCGCTGACGCGGGCGGCGCCCGCCCGCACCCATGAACTCGCCGAAAAGATCGTCGAACATGGCGGACATGGACTCGGAGAAGTCGGCGCCGAAGCCGTGGCCGCCGCCGCCCGACCGGTTATCGAACGCCGCATGGCCGAACCGGTCATAGGCAGCGCGGCGTTGTGGATCCTTCAGGATCTCATAGGCTTCATTGACTTTCTTAAAACGCTCTTCGGCGGTTGGGTCGCCGCCGCATCGGTCCGGGTGACATTCCTTGGCGAGACGGCGGAACGCGGTCTTAACCTCGGTCTCGCCCGCCTCGCGGGCCACACCCAAGACCTCATAGTAGCACTGCTTTGCCATCACCCCTCCGGACCCTCACAACCGCCATGGGCATCCATAGCGGCGTGCAAGCCTCTTATTGGGCCTCGCGCGGAGCCTCCCAAGCATTGAGAGGTCCGCCAGAGTCCAATCCTGCCTAAGCAGATTTCTTATCGTCGTCGTCTTTGACTTCTTCAAAATCGACGTCGACGACATTCTCGTCAGGGCCCGCGCCCTCGCCGGCATCGGCGTTAGGACCGTCCTCGCCGCCCGTGGGTTGGTTGGCCTGATACATGGCTTCGCCGAGTTTCATGGACGCTTGAGCCACCGCATCGACTTTCTGCTGAATGGCTTCGACGTCTTCGCCCTCGGCGGTTGTCTTCAGCTCGGCCACGGCGGCTTCCACGGCAGCCTTATCCTCTGCCGAAACCTTGTCGCCGAAATCGGAGAGCATCTTATCGGTCGAGTGCACCAAGGCCTCGGCCTGATTGCGTACTTCCACCAGCTCCCGGCGCTTCTTGTCTTCGTCAGCGTGGCTCTCGGCTTCCTTGACCATGCGGTCGATGTCCGCATCGCTCAAGCCGCCGGAGGCCTGGATCCGGATCGATTGCTCCTTGCCGGTGGCCTTATCGGAGGCGGACACGTTGACAATACCATTGGCGTCGATGTCGAACGTCACTTCGATCTGCGGAATGCCGCGCGGTGCAGGCGGAATGCCGACGAGATCGAACTGGCCAAGCATCTTGTTGTCGGCTGCCATCTCGCGCTCGCCTTGGAACACGCGGATCGTCACCGCATTCTGATTGTCCTCGGCGGTCGAAAAGACCTGGCTCTTTTTGGTCGGGATCGTGGTGTTGCGGTCGATCAGCCGGGTAAACACGCCGCCCAAGGTCTCGATGCCGAGCGACAGCGGGGTCACATCGAGAAGCAGCACGTCCTTGACATCGCCCTGCAGCACGCCGGCCTGAATGGCCGCACCGATCGCAACAACCTCGTCCGGGTTCACGCCCTTATGGGGCTCCTTGCCGAAAAAGGTCTTCACGGTCTCGGCCACTTTCGGCATGCGCGTCATGCCGCCGACCAGGATCACTTCGTTGATATCGCCGGCCTTGAGGCCTGCATCCTTCAACGCAGCTTCGCAAGGCGCGATAGTCCGCTTGATAAGATCCTCCACAAGGCTCTCCAGCTTCGCGCGGGTAAGCTTCATGGTCAGATGCTTCGGGCCTGACTGGTCGGCCGTGATGAAGGGCAGATTGATTTCGGTCTGCTGGGTCGAAGACAGCTCGATCTTGGCCTTCTCCGCCCCCTCTTTCAGGCGCTGGAGGGCGAGCTTGTCACCCCGTAGGTCGATGCCGTTCTCTTTTTTGAACTCATCGGCGAGATAGTCCACAAGGCGCATGTCGAAGTCTTCACCGCCGAGGAACGTGTCGCCATTGGTCGATTTGACCTCGAACACGCCATCGCCGATCTCAAGGATCGAGACATCGAACGTGCCGCCGCCCAGGTCATAGACGGCAATCGTTTGACCTTCTTTTTTGTCGAGACCATAGGCGAGCGCTGCAGCGGTCGGCTCGTTGATGATGCGGAGTACTTCGAGGCCCGCAATCTTGCCGGCGTCCTTGGTGGCCTGACGCTGAGCGTCATTGAAATAGGCTGGCACGGTGATGACCGCCTGCTCGACCTTATGGCCAAGATGAGACTCGGCCGTCTCCTTCATCTTCTGCAGGATGTAAGCGGAAATCTGAGAGGGCGAATATTTCTTGCCGTGGGACTCGACCCAGGCATCGCCGTTGTCGGCCTTCACCAGCTGATAAGGGACCAGCTTCTGATCCTTCGCGACCGTTGGGTCGTCCCAACGGCGGCCGATCAGGCGCTTGATGGCGAAGAACGTGTTTTCCGGATTGGTAACGGCTTGGCGCTTGGCGGGCAGTCCGACGAGCGCCTCGTCATCGTCCGTGAACGCCACCATAGACGGGGTGGTGCGCATGCCCTCTGCATTCTCGATTACCTTTGGGCTAGAACCATCCATAACCGCGACACACGAATTCGTCGTGCCGAGGTCGATACCAATCACTTTCGCCATATCCAAGCCTTTCTTACTGGCAAACCGTCCGGGCCCTGATGAGGCAGCCCGAAGCTGACAGATGTGCCACGCTTCCAAGAATCCGCGCGATCCGGTCCCCAAATGTGTCGTGGCCCCAGCGGAAAGAAATCCGGGGGCTCCGCGGTTATATAGGTGGCAACCCTATGGCCCGCAAGGAGAAGACCCGCCTGTTGCGTGCCTGAATTTGGGTTTCACATCACGCGGCACCACGCGCCGATCAGGATCGGGGTCAAACAGTAGTAGCGTCCGTCGGTCGCAGCTTCGGCCATATCGGTTTTGAAGGCCTCGGCGCGCGCGGCGTCGGCGATCCCAAGCTCCACGCCTGCGGCAAAGAGTCCTTGGTATACGCCGATTAACATGGGTGCCATGTCACGCAGGGGCACGAATTTGACCTCAGCCGTGGTGGCGCTCGGCGCCCCGATTTCCGCGGCCTCGAACTGAGCAGGCAATTGGCGCCCAGCCCGCAAGTTGCGCCCATGGCCACGAAACACCCCTTCGAACAGTCGGAAAAACTCAGCCATGGCGGGGCATATTGGCTCGACGGCGATGGCGCTGAAATCGAATTCCTGCGCGGCAACGACCCCGCCGGGCTTCGTCCAGGACAGCATCTTTTCGAGAACTGCCACGGGCTCGGGCATATGCATGAGGAAGAGCCTGCAAAAGGTCAGATCGAATGGGGCGCCAGTGACGGTCTCGGTCTTGAGCAGGTCGGCCTCGATGAGGCGGAAATTGGCGCCGCCTTGGGCTTCAAGGGCCGCAAGTGCCTGCCGCCCGAGCGCGCCGTCGATCTCAAGCCCGGTGACAGTGCCGTCCGGCCCGACGTGATCGGCCATCTGCTGCATCACCGAGCCAGGACCTGAGCCCAAATCGAGGCAGGACATGCCGGGCTTAAGCCCGATATCGTCAAGGAGCGCTTCGGTCGCGTCTTGCCACATCAGGGCTTGGCTGCGCAGACGCGTATATTCTTCATCATCGCGCGTATGCACATAGCCATCCGGATTGGTCTGAGCCGTTTCGTTCATGAGAACCCCTTCGTCCTTTCGCGCGAGCATCCTTCCACCTTAGAGTTCTGGCGTGTCAGAGTCGCTTCGGCGCTATTTTGAAAGACATTAGGCGAGACTTATGGCCGGTAAAGGACGCGTGCGGCATTTTGTAAACATGTTGGGTGGGGCCGCGCAGGCGATGCTTTTGCGCGACATTCGCGGTGTGATTGCGAAGGCGCCGCTCTATACCCCAACGATGCCGCGCTCAGGGGCGCCCATGTCCGTGCGCATGACCAATGCCGGGCCACTTGGCTGGGTCACGGACAAAGCGCAAGGCTATCGGTACCAGGCCGCCCATCCGCACACGGGCGCGCCCTGGCCCGCAATCCCCGAGAGGCTCCTCGCGATCTGGGCAGAACTCGCCGACTATCCCCATCCTCCAGAGGCGTGTCTCATCAATTACTATGCGGGCGCGGCCAAGATGGGGTTGCATCAGGACCGGGACGAAGAGCATTTCGCCGCGCCGGTCCTGTCAATTTCGCTGGGCGATACAGCCATTTTCCGTTTTGGCGGGAGCACACGGAAGGCCCCCACGCAAAGGTTTGAGTTGCAATCGGGAGATATCTTCGTGCTCGGCGGCTCGGATCGGCTGGCCTATCACGGTGTGGACCGCGTCTTATCGGGCACGAGCGATCTTCTGGAGGAAGGCGGCCGTTTCAACCTCACCCTGCGGCGGGTCAGCTCACCCACTTAAGCGGCGGCTGCGAGAGCCTGGCTCGGGCTAATTCCCACTCTTGTCAGTCAGATCGTCATTGGCTGCGGGCCCCGGTCCGAAGCCGTTGCCTTCAGTCTCCTGCGTGGCGGCTTTCGGAGTAGGCTTCGGCCCGCCTTTGGAAACGGCCACGAGCGCCGGGCGTAGCACGCGGTCGCCGATCGTGTAGCCCGCTTGCATGACCTGCACCACCGTCCCCTCGGGCACATCAGTGGTTGGGACCTCATACATGGCCTGTTGCTGGTTCGGATCGAAGCGCTGATCGAGCGGCTCCAATTTGGTGATGCCGTGCTTCTCAAGCATCTTGATCAGCTCCCGATCCGTAAGCTCGACACCTTCCAGGAGGCTCTTGAGAGCGGGGTCGCTAGCCACGCTCTCGGCCGGAACGTGTTCGATCACGCGCCGCAGATTATCGTCGATGGTGAGAACGTCGCGGGCGAAATTAGAAATGGCATAGCGCGCGGTGTCTTCCTTCTCGCGCTCGGTCCGCCGCCGCAAATTCTCCATGTCTGCCATGGTGCGCAGCAACTTATCGTGCATATCCGCATTCTCGGCCAACAGGGCTTCCAGATCGCCTGCAACCTCCTCACTGGCAGCAGTCTCAGGCGATGCTGACTCTGCCTGCGGATCGTCTGTCTCGCGTGGATCGGAAGGTTCGTCTGTCATCGAATCTCTCAACTTGGGAATTGAAATCAGCAGCACCGGATATCGACCGGACGGGTGAAAAAATCAAGGGACAAGGCCAGTAATGATGCGGGGGAGGACGTTGGCCTCGTTCAGGGCACAAGCCGTCCCAAGAGCCGCGCGGTGTAGTCCACCATCGGAATGATGCGCCCATAATTGAGCCGTGTCGGCCCAATCACACCCAGGACGCCAACAATCTTCTGCTCGGAGTCCTCGAAGGGGGAAACGATCAGCGCCGATCCGGACAGCGAGAACAGATTGTTCTCTGAGCCGATGAAGATTCGCACGCCGTCTGCGCGCTCCGCCAGCCCCAGAAGGTGGATCAGCCCTTTTTTCGCGTCGAGGTCTTCGAACAAGAGGCGGACCCGCTCCAGATCTTCCATGGCTTTGACGTCTTCGAGAAGGTGCGCCCGGCCGCAAACGATCAGGCTCTGCCGGTCGTCGACCTCGCCCGACCAGGTCGCGAGCCCATCAGTCACCACTTGAGCTGTCAGCGCATCGAGCTGCGCCCGCCGCGCATCAATCTCCGTCTCGATCCGTGTGCGCGCTTCTGCCAGCGTCATCCCGCTGATACGCGCGTTCATATAATTGGTCGCCTCATTCAGCGAAGAGGGCGGCAGTCCCTCGGGCAAGGTCACGATGCGGTTTTCGACATCGCCGTCTTCGCCGACCAGAACCGCGAGCGCCTGCCCTTGGCCGAGATTTACGAATTCCACATGACGCAACGTCTTGCTTTGTTTTTCGGCGAGCACCACGCCGGCACAGCGCGATAGGCCCGACAGCATCTGGCCCGCCTCGGCGAGAAAATCGTCAACACCGCGCCGCCGAACGCCCGTGGCCATGCGGGCCTCGATCTCTTTGCGCTCGGCTTCCGTGATGTCGCCGATCTCAAGCAACCCATCTACGAACAGGCGCAGGCCCGTTTGGGTCGGCAAGCGGCCTGCACTGGTATGGGGCGCGTAAATCAGGCCAAGCGCTTCCAGGTCCGACATGACGTTGCGTACGGACGCAGGCGACAATGTCATGGGCAGCCCGCGGCTCAGATTGCGCGAGCCGACGGGCTCGCCGGTCTCCAGATAGGTTTCGACCACGCGCTTGAAGATTTCGCGCGAGCGCTCGTTGAGCTGGCGCAAACTGGCGGCGGCTTCCGCCGCGGCTTTCGCGCCTCTGACGTCGGTGTGACCCATAACGTGGAAATCTAGGAGGCGCCTACCACGCCGTCAAACCAAGACGGCGCAAAACGAGAACGCGGTGACGTGGCCAGCCGCCCTAGTTCAACGATCCTGCGTCGGGCGCAATCGGCGACGTGAGGTCGTCAGGGGCGCCGAAATGGGCGAAGTAGCGCGTGTTGATCTGCTCGACCGGCATGACGATGAGGACGTCTGTCGTGCCGAATTGATGGTCGATGACGGCACCATCGCCGACATAGGCGCCCATCCGCAGATAGCCCTTGATCAGCGGCGGCAGCGCTTTCAAGGCCGTGCGCATGGTCACCGCCTCCTTTGGCATCATGTTCATGTCCACCCGGAGATGATCATGGGCGCACACACGCCACTCAGTGGGGGCAAGAGCGGTGTGATGCAAAAAACTGAGCGCGAGCGCATGCTGGGATGGATCGGTGCCAGGGAAGCTCGCGCAGCCGATCATCACGTCGCCTTGGTGCTGGCGCACATAAGACCACACGCCATGCCAGAGAAGCTCAAGGGTTCGGCGATTGCGGTAGGGCTTGAGCACGCAAGAGCGGCCAAGCTCCATAAAACGACAGTCAGGCTTCGACCGGAGCAGTGGCCCGATGGCGTACTCGCCTTCCGTATAGAAACCCTCGTTCATGTCGGCGATGTCCTGGCGCAACACGCGATAGGTGCCGACCACTTTCGGGCGGCCCCACGCCTTTTTGGCAGGATCGCCATGATCGAGCACCAGAAGATGATCGAAGATCGGGTCGTAGGCATCTTCGTCACGTCGTGACAAGAGCGTAAGCGCATCGGGCGTGGCGGCCATCTCCTGGTAGAAGACTTTGTAGCGAAGACGCTGTGCCCGCCGAATTTCACTCTTCTTGCAGGCGAGCCGGACCTCAAGCTGACCCATGCGGCCATAGATCTGTGGTCTTGGAGGTTGGCCGAGAGCGCCGCCTGAAGCGACGCGGTTGCGGCCGACAAACGGCAGACCGCTATGCGCCCCTGGCCGCAATGTAAGGCTGGGGAAGATGGCCCCACCAAGAAACTTTTCTGCCAGGCGTCCCGTCGTCGATTTTGTCGGCATGGCTCAGCCCATCTGACAATCTAGGGGAATGCGCCGCGCCGGCTTGAAGCGGCCAATCACGGATCGCAGCGCCTCTCGCTTACCTCAATTCGGCCACATCAGACGCGGGTTAGCAAACCAATTCGAAGCCAATGTGACGGGTTGGGGAAAGTTTCAAGACGGTCCCCGCCGGCCCTCTTCACGCGACCTCTGAACCGGCGGAGGTCTTGCGTCCGAGGCAACGTGCCAAGAGGTGCGCTAAGTCCTTTTTCTCGAAGGGTTTGGCGAGATAATCGTCGAGGCCTGCATCGAGATACGCCGCCCGGTCCTCGGCGAAGGCGTTCGCGGTCAGGGCCACAATCGGGGGACGGCCGGCACCCGGTGCGGCGCCATCGCGGTACAGCGCCCGGATGCTTTTGGCCGCCTCCACCCCGTCCATGTCCGGCATGTGGATGTCCATCAGGACCAGATCGAATCCGTGGCCCTTGGCGATTTCCTCCTTGGCTCTTTCCAACGCCTCGGCACCGTTCTGCGCATGCACGACCCTCGCCCCGGACTTCTCAAGAACCGTTCGGGCGAGAAGGGCGTTGATGGTGTTGTCCTCGGCAAGCAGGGTCGACAGTCCCTCGGCCGTGTGGGGCGCATCATCTGGTGCGTGCGGCAGTTTCTCCAAGAGGCCGTGCGTCTGTCTTGCAGCGGTAGCGGCAAAGAGTTGTGTGAGTGCAGAGATGGGGCGCACGGGGCGCACGAGATAGCCGCTGAAGCCTAACGCCCGCAGATCCGAAAAGGATTGTCGATCGCCCGGGTCCATCGTGACAACGGCCCGGGCGCTGGCCGACCCGTTTGGCGCGGCCAGAAGCGAAATGAGATGGCTCGCGCCAGCTGTCGCATGGGCCCTATCCGTTAGAAGCGCCGTGAAAGGCCGGCTGTGCTTGGCAGCGTCTTGCGCGATACGGAGCGCGTCCTCGGCGCGTGCGCAAGTCACGCGTGCGCCCGCGGCTCCGATCAGGTCTTCGGCAAGGGTTGTCTCCGTCGCGCCACTGAGCAGGACGAGGACGTGTTCGCCAGCATGCGGCTGTGGCCAGCCCGTCCCAAGCGCTGGGGTGTGGGCGGGCGCACCCAGCGGCAGATCGACGGTAAATGTCGCGCCGGCCCCTGGCGCGTTGGCGACACGGATTTGACCACCCATTTCCTGAACGAGACGCTTTGAAATCGCAAGACCAAGGCCCGTCCCGCCATGCCGGCGCGCCGGTCCCTGCTCCGCCTGTTCGAACTCCCAGAAAATTCGCTCCAGTGCTTGGGTTTGCACGCCAGGGCCGGTATCGCGCACGGCGAAGCGCACGATAGTGCGGCCTTCGTTTGCGTGATCGGGTCCGTTTTCAGCTGTCAATGCGACCCCGCCTTGCTCGGTGAATTTGATCGCATTCCCGACGAGATTCATCAGAATCTGGCGAATGCGCATTTCATCGCCGATGACTGTCTTGGGCAGGTCTGGTGCGGCGAACCAGCCGATCTCCAGTCCTTTGCCGCGGGCCCGCGGGCCCAGCAGCTCGACGACACCTTGAGCCGCGTCGGAAATATCGAATGGCGCCGGACGCAGTTCCATTTTGCCGGCTTCGATTTTCGAGAAGTCGAGCACCTCGTCAATGAGCGAGAGCAGTGTGGTTGCCGAGGTGGAGATGGCGCGCGCATAGGTCCCTTGCTCGGGCGAAAGCGTGGTGTCGAGCAGAAGTCCCGTCATGCCGAGAATTCCGTTCATGGGCGTGCGGATTTCATGGCTCATGGAGGCCAGAAAGCGGGACTTGGCTTGGCTCGCGGTCATGGCATGGTCGCGTGCTTGGGCAAGCGCGATCTCGGCCTCGCGTTGTTCGGTGATGTCGCGGCCGATGCTTTGGATCTCGGATGGCCCCTCGCCCTCGTGCGGCACGACATAGTCTTCCCAAACGAACCAGCGCGGCCCCGAGGATGTTAAGAGTTCGACCACCCGGCTCGTGCGGGCGTCGTCCTTCGCCGCGGGTGGCTCGATCGGTTCTGCGTTGAGAACGGGAAGTTCGAAGGGACGGCCAAGGACCGCTTGACGCGAGACCTCGAATGTTTGGCAGAAGGCATCGTTGACAAACGAGATTTGCCCATCGGCGTCGAGGCGGGCGATGACATCGCCTTGATGGTCGAGCAGGTCGCGGTAGCGCGCTTCACGCTCACGCACTTCCCACTGAAGGTCCTTTAAGGATTCAAGGCTTGAATCGAGACGGCCCGCGAGCGTCTCCAACCGCTTTTGGCCTGCGTCCGATTTCCAAGCCGTGACAAGCAATAGGAGAGTGATGCCAAGTACGAATGGCACGAGCGCGAGCGCTGTCTCCATGTCCAAATGGGAAAACGAAACCCCAATGAGCACCACCGCGAAGACCGCGATAGCGATCCGCACACGCACCCTACCGGCGCCGTCAGCGCCGAAGCTCTGCCAGATTATATCCTGCACTGTTTTGACGCCTGTTTTTATGCCGGGCTTTTGCCCTGACTATTCATTGGCGCCGATCATGGCAGAGAATGTTTGAGAAAAGCTTTAGCCCCGGCGGGCACCGGAAAAACCCTGCTATGCGGCCATTCTTGCGCGCCCGAACGCCTCACCGCGATAGCTCAGGGCCTCGGCTACATGGATTCTGCCCACATCGTCCTCGCCGTCGAGATCGGCCAGGGTCCGCGCCACGCGCAGCGTCCGATCATAGCAGCGCGCGGTCAACGAGAGCGCATTTGCCGCGTTCCGTAAGAGCGGGAGCCCCTCGCTGTGAATGCCGGCCAAAAGATGACTCAGCAGAGACGGCTTACCATTATGTTGCAACAGGCAGCATCCGGATGGGTTTCTTGCACTCTGGACTAATACATCTGTTTCGAAAGGGCGACGTACCTCTACAATGCCCAATGGGACTTTGCTGAAGGTTCTGCAACGCCAGCCGGACCGATGGTGGTTTATTGGCGTCCGCCCGCCAAACATTGATCATTTTAAGCACTTGTGAAACACCATAGTCTGCTCATTACTTTTCCAATAATTTTTCTAGAACAATAAGGGTTCACTCAATAATCTATTTATACGAGGTGTAATTATGAGTAAATATCATGGTCGTTGTGATTGCGGGGATATTGAATATAAATTTCAGGATGATCCCATAAATACTGTGTTTTGTTGTTGCAACAATTGCCAATTACACACTAATTATGACAAATGGTTTGGTGTCTGGGTACCGTTCAATAAATTTAAGTTCGTGAAAAGGCACGCCTTCAAGTTTCACAGCAATTGGCGACTCGGGGAAAAGAAACGCATCGATTATTTTGTGGAAATTGCGCTACTCCAATTGATCTCAAGTGTGACGGCTTTGATTTCTATTCCTTGTCTGCCAGCACGATCAGATGGGGCGAAACGTTACGACCTAAAATGCTTATCTACACTGCCGTTGCGCCTGCCTGGGCTACTTTTCCCGAAGGAATTCCAAAGTATGATCTTCTCCCGTCCAGCGAATAGAACGGGATAAACTCCCGTGCATACCCGCAATGAGTGTGCCTGAACGCTGCGGCGCGCAAAAGAGCGTGCACACCCCGCAAGCCGGCCTAGCGGCGCTCCTCTACTTTCCGCTCGACAACATCCCAGATCATGGCCGCGATGTCGTTGCCACCGAACTGTGTCACATGGCGGATGCCGGTCGGTGAAGTGACGTTGATCTCGGTGAGAAAATCGCCAATCACATCGATGCCGGTGAAGATCAGCCCGCGCTTCTTCAGCTCGGGCCCAAGGCGCGCGCAGATCTCTTCCTCGCGCGCGGTCAGGACCGTCTTCTTCGCGGTGCCGCCCACATGGAGGTTCGAGCGGGTCTCATTCGCAGCCGGTACCCGGTTGATGGCCCCGGCCACCTCTCCATCGACGAGGATGATGCGTTTGTCGCCAGCGCGAACTTCGGCAAGGTATCGCTGCACCATGAGCGGCTCACGGAAGGTCTCCCCGAGAAGCTCGATCAGGGAATTGAGATTGGTGTCGCGCTCGGCGATCCTGAAGATGGCGGCGCCGCCATTGCCGTAGAGCGGTTTCACCACAATGTCTTTATGCTCTTCCCGAAAGGCGCGGATTTCATGCGGCGACCGGGTCACCAGCGTCGGTGGCATCAGGTCAGGAAAATCGAGTACGAAAACCTTCTCCGGCGCATTGCGCACAGAGGCAGGGTCGTTGACCACGAGCGTCTGTGGCTCCAGACGCTCTAAGAGATGGGTCGTCGTGACATAGGCCATGTCGAAGGGCGGGTCTTGGCGCAGCTGCACCACGTCAAAGCTGGCAAGGTCCACGGTGCGCGGATGGGCGAGCCGGTAGTGTTCGCCCGGCTTGTCCTCAACGGTGAGGCTTTGGCCAAACGCGATGAGTGTGCCATCGCGCAAAGAGAGCGCGTCTGGCGTGTAATAGAACACATCATGACCGCGCCGCTGTGCTTCCAAGAGAAGCGCAAATGTGGAGTCCCCATGGATATCGACGCGCTCGATCGGGTCCATCTGAAAGGCGACTTTGAGGGCCATGGCGTTTCGCTGTTTCCAAGACTTTGATGACTAAGGTTTTGCTGAGAGATGCTCGCGGCGGAAGGTCGCCTTCGCGCACGTCTACGTCAAACAGGAAATGCGTTCTCGACATGGCGCGGCCAGGTCCAAGGCGCGGCGAGCACGACGTCGAAGGCCGTTGTGTGGTTGATAAAGGCCGGGAGACTGGCGAGCCAGTGTTGCGCTGCGTGGACGATGCGCCGCTTTTTGTTTGGCCGTCACGGCAAAGGCGGCTTCGTCTTTGGTCTCGCGTCGCTTCACCCCCACGAAGACGAGCCGCTTGCTTCTTATTGCGACGAGGTCGATTTCGCCGACCGGTGAACGATAGCGCCGCTCCACGATTCGATAGCCCTTCAGGCGGAACAGGCTTGCAGCAAGCGTTTCGGCCATGATGCCGTGCCGATAGGCTTTGACGCGGGAGCCGCTCTTCGTGCCGTTCTTTATTCGGCTGACAAGGCGATTCCTAGCCCGGCTCATGGGTCGTCTCTCTTGGCGAGCGCCAGACCAAGCTCGTAGACGCGCGTCCGTTTCACCCCATGGGCATCCGTGACGGCGCGCACCGCATCGCGAAAGCTCATGGTGCGCAGGGCAGTGCTCAAATCTTGTTCGATCTGCGCATCGCTCACTGCCATCGCCTCAACTGAAGGAGGCGCAATCACCACGACAATTTCGCCTTTCACGGGCTCGCTCTCGATTGTCGCTGCAAGCTCCGCAAGCGTGCCGCGCAAGATCGTCTCGTGAAGCTTGGTAAGCTCGCGTGCGATGACGGCCTCGCGGGGCCCAAGCACTTCCGCCATATCAGTCAGGCTCTTGGCAAGACGCGGCGCGGTCTCGAAAACAATCAGTGTTGCAGGTGCCTCTTTTAGTGCCGTGAGCCTCGCCTGACGCGCTCCCGATTTCGGCGGCAGGAAGCCTGCGAACAAGAACGTGTGGGTCGGAAGTCCAGCGCTTGTGAGTGCGGTGAGCGCAGCGGACGGGCCGGGAATGGATGTGACGATGAGCCCCGTATCGAGCGCCTCACGCACGAGTCTATAGCCAGGGTCCGAGACGAGAGGGGTCCCGGCATCGGAGATCAGAGCGACCGCATCGCCCGTGGCAAGGCGGGCGAGCAGTTTCGGGCGCATCTGTTCCGCATTGTGCTCGTGATAGGGGATCAATTGCCCCTGAATATTGAAATGCGAGAGCAGCTTTCTGGAATGCCGGGTGTCTTCAGCGGCGATGACCGCGGCGCGGGCAAGAATGGCGAGCGCACGCAGCGAGATGTCGGTGAGGTTGCCGATGGGCGTTGCCACCAGATAGAGGCCTCCCGCTAGCGGGCGCTCCAGAAGCGCGGCGAGGGCTTCGCTCGCGCGGGCGATCACGCGTGTGTTCTTCTCTTTAGCGGCGTCGTCGGGCATGGTGGTCCGCTTGGGTTCGATCGGTTCTCTATGCTTGGAAGAATTTAGGCGAATTCGCGCAGCACCGTAGCACCGCAGCATGCGCTTATGCGGCAAGCTCTAGGATCAGCCGTTCCAGGATCAGCCGGCCCGCAAGTGTCGCCGCTACTTTCGTGCCACCACGGCGCAAGAAACCCTCGGCTTCCAGGGATTTGAGGCGCGCGGGATTGAGGGGCCGCCCGGCAAGCGCGTTGAACCTCGCAATGTCGAGGCCTTCCCGGAGACGGAGCGCCATCAGCAGATATTCCTCCGCTGTTTCCTCGGCGCTCAGCGGCTCATCGCTTGTAAGTCCATGGCCGCATTTCTCCGTCTGCGCCAGCCAGTCTTCAGGACCTTTCAAGGTCGAAAGAGCCCGCTTGGTTCCATTGCTCGTGATGCGCCCATGAGCGCCGGCGCCAATGCCGGCATAGTCATGCCCGCGCCAATAAAGGAGGTTGTGCTGGGATTCGGAACCTGGCATCGCGTGATTGGAAATCTCATAGGCGGGCAGTCCGGCCGCCTCGCAAACCTCTTGGGTCAGCTGATACATCGCGCGCGCCTCTTCGCTCAGAGGCACGATTAGGCGACCCGTCTCATGGAGTGCGGCGAAGGGCGTGCCGTTCTCTATGGTCAGCTGATAGAGCGAGAGGTGATCGGCGGCATAGCGGAGGGAGCGTGTCAGTTCGCCCTTCCAGGCGGCGAGCGATTGGCCCTGCCGGGCATAGATTAGATCGAAGGAGACGCGCCCAAACGTCTCGCGCGCGAGCGCCAGTGCCGCCAGCGCTTCTCCGATGGAATGCTGGCGCCCCAGCGCCTTGAGGCTGGCATCGTCGAGCGCCTGGACGCCAAGCGACAAGCGATTGACGCCCGCCGATGCGTAGCCTTTGAAGTTCTCCGCCTCCACGCTGGTTGGATTGGCCTCCAGCGTGATTTCCACATTGCTTGAAACGCTCCAATGCGCCGCAATGGCATCGAGAAGGGCGCCGGTGATGCGGGGCGACATCAGCGATGGCGTTCCGCCGCCGAAGAAGATGCTCGTGACGGTCCGTCCGGGTGCGGCCTTGGCAAAATACGCAAGCTCGCTCAGATAGCCGGACAGGAACCGCGCTTCGTCGATGCCTCCGTGGCGCACATGAGAGTTGAAGTCACAATAGGGACATTTGGCCGCGCAAAACGGCCAGTGCACATAGACACCAAAGGACGTCTCAGGAGACATCCGCACGCGCATCGCTGTCGTAGACGGCTGTCATGAGTTGCTCGAAGGCGCGCATGCGATGGGAGAGGTCATTCTTCAGCGCTGGGTCCATCTCACCGAACGTTTCGGTGTGTCCTTCCGGAACGAAGATGGGATCATAGCCAAAACCTAAGGCGCCGCGCGGTGGCCACTGAATCGCACCGAACACGCGTCCGATGAATACGATATCGTCGCCATTGGGGGCCGCAAGGGCCAAGGCACAGGCGAAATTGGCACGGGTAAAGCCGCCCCCTGTTGCCTCAAGCGCCTCGTGCACGCGGGTCATGGCAAGGTCGAAGTCTTTTTTCGGTCCGGCCCAGCGCGCGGAATAGATGCCCGGGTCGCCACCTAAAGCCTCGACCTCAAGACCAGAATCGTCGGCGAGCGCCAGCATGCCGGAGCCTTTCGCTGCCGCATGAGCCTTAAGAAGCGCATTGGCCTCGAACGTGTCGCCCGTCTCCTCCGGTTCGGGAAGTCCAAGGCTTCCCGCTGACACACAGTCGATACCGTAAGGCGCAAATAGTTCGCCGAGTTCGCGCACCTTGCCCTCGTTATGGCTCGCGATCAGAAGTTTCGAGCCGCTTTGAAGGGTGCCGGATTTCAGCACGCTTTGCATCACGCGATCGTCAGCTTTTGGAGTTCGACAAGTTCGGCGATGCCCTGACGTGCGAGTCCCATCAGCGCATCGAACTTCTCTTGGGAGAAGGGTTCGGTCTCGGCCGTACCTTGGATCTCGACAATCCCGCCTTTGCCCGTGATGACGAAATTCGCATCCGCATCGGCCTCCGAGTCCTCGGCATAATCGAGATCGAGCACCGGCTCGCCGCCATAGAGCCCGCAAGATACGGCGGCCACTTGGTCAGTCAAAACATTGCCTGCAATCATGCTGCGCGCCTCCATCCAGGCAGCTGCATCGTGGAGCGCGACCCAGGCGCCGGTGATCGAGGCTGTGCGCGTGCCGCCGTCGGCTTGCAGCACGTCGCAGTCGATGACGATTTGCTTCTCTGCGAGCGCCGACAGGTTTGTCACCGCACGCAAGGAACGGCCGATCAGACGCTGAATTTCTTGGGTGCGGCCCGATTGCTTGCCAGCCGCCGCCTCGCGCCGCATGCGCTCATTGGTGGCGCGCGGCAACATGCCGTACTCGGCCGTAACCCAGCCGCGTCCCGAGCCCTTCAGCCAGGGGGGAACATTTTCGGCGACAGAGGCCGTGCACAAGACATGTGTCTCGCCGAAGCGAACCAAGCAGGAGCCTTCGGCGTGGCGCGCGGTGGCCCGTTCCAGGCTCACAGGGCGCAGCGCGTCGGGCGCGCGTTTTGAGGGACGATTAATGTGGATACTCCTGGAAAATGTGATTGAGGTCGCGCACCCTAGAGGACCCGATCACGCGGGAAAAGGTCTTTCCCCAATTCTCGCCCCTACTCTCCATTCGCCTGGTCTTGTGTGCCTACTGGCGAGGCGGTACCACCGTTCGATGAGCTGGTGTGACGAGTTGCTTGGGTTTTGTGACGCCTCCGGTGGCGCGGTCGAGCCGCCGCCATCCTTCGAGGACGTCGACGCGCGCATCGATGTTCTGCCCATGACGGATTGGGTGCGGGGCTGGCGCGTGGTCTGTACGACTGGGCTCAGAGCCGAGACGCCGGGGATCCACGCCTTTAAGATGTTTTTCGACCGATTGTCTCATGATGCCCCTGAGCACGGCATGGCATTCATTGAAGCCGTATTGCAGCAGGAGCCCGACGATGAGGTCGTCATGCTATTTGCCGAGGAAAAAGTGCTGGGCCAGTTGCTCGTCTTTCATGCGCGAATGGCAACGCCACGCTTGCAAGAGCTCGCTTTGCGTCAGCCGCGCCTGCGCTGGCTAATGGGACGCAAAGCCGCCTCGATCAGAGGCGGCATGGTGGAAGAGCCCGACCTACAGCGGCGGCTCCTCGTCATTGCCGACGAAGCCACCTATCGGGCCTGGTCCGAAAAGACTTATGCGACCGCCGCACGGACGGATTTTGCGTCCCTCTCACTTCCTAAGCTTGCCGAAGCGTGGATCGAGATCAATTCACGATCCGATGTCGATCGGCAGCGCGATGAGGATTGGGACGATCTCTACGACTTTCAGGGCGAGCTCGCCGCGGACAATCCTTTGGAGGCGTTGGAACTGGTCAAAGCGATTTTAGGGATCGAGGACAATCCGAACCTGCTCGGCTCGCTTTCCGCAGGTCTGCTGGAGGACCTCATTCCCGTTGAGGACAGACCTGTTGTGGATGCGGTCGTGGCGGAAGCCGCACGCAATCCCCGCTTCATGTGTTTGCTTGGCGGCGTCTGGTTCTCCAGCGTGAGCGATGAGGCGGCTCAACGTCTAGAGACCGTCTGCGGAGAGGTGCAATCGTGAGCACGGGCATAGTGGGCGAAGAGACAAAATTGCAATCGCCTATCCATCCTGGCGCAACGCCGGTGATGGCGCAGTATTTGGAGATTAAGGCCGCGAACGCGGACAGCCTCCTCTTCTACCGTATGGGTGATTTCTACGAGCTCTTCTTCGATGATGCCGCCGTGGCGTCTCGCGCGCTCGGCATCGCGCTCACCAAGCGCGGCAAGCATCTGGGAGAGGACATTCCCATGTGCGGCGTGCCTGTCCGCGCCGCGGACGATTATTTGCAGCGGCTGATCGCGCTTGGCCACCGGGTCGCCGTTTGTGAACAGACCGAAGACCCGGCGGAGGCCAAGAAGCGCGGCTCGAAAGCCGTCGTGCGCCGCGACGTGGTGCGGCTTGTGACCCCAGGCACGCTGACCGAGGATTCGCTGCTCGATGCTAAAGCCCATAATTTTCTCACCGCGCTGTTCCGGGAGCCGCAGAGGGAAGGCGCCGAACCAGGCTTCGCGGTCGCCTCCATCGACATCTCAACGGGCGAGTTGATCGCGGCGTCTTGTCTGCTGACGGACTTACCCGGTGAGCTTGCGCGGATCAGGCCTGGCGAAGTGCTTTTGGGCGAGGATCTTGCGGGTGAGACCGACATCCGCTCGCTTGTGGAACAGATCGGCGCGGCGCTGACGCCAGCTCCGCGCGCCCATTTCGATTCGGCGAGTGGCGAGCGCGCCCTCAAAGAGCGGCTCGGTGTAGCCGCGCTCGATGCCTTTGGTGATTTCTCACGGGCCGAGCTTGCAGCCTTTGCCGGTCTACTCACCTATGTGGAGATCACGCAAGTCGGCCGCACGCCGCTCTTGCGCCCACCACGCAAAGAGAGTGCGGGCAGCCTTCTTCTCATCGATGCTGCCTCCCGCACCAATCTCGAATTGGCCCGGTCGAACCAAGGGACGCGCGCAGGCAGTCTGCTTGCGGCAATTGATCGGACGGTCACCGCTGCCGGTGCACGCGAGCTCGCGAGCCGTCTTGCAAGCCCGCTCACCGATATGGCGACGATCAACGCCCGGCTCGATTCGGTGGGCTATCTCGCAGGCGAGCCGCATCTGCGCCATGAGCTGTGCGAGGCTTTGAGGGCCGTGCCCGATCTTGCCCGTGCGCTGGCGCGCCTTGCTTTTGGACGTGGGACGCCGCGTGATCTCGGCGTTGTCGGTGCCGCAATTGTTGCCTCGCACGAGCTTGCAGCGCGGCTGTTACGTGCTGGCGAGGCATTGGGGCTCCCGCACGAGCTGATGGACATCGCTGAGCGTCTGGCACGGGCACCGGCGAGAATTGCGCAAGTGTTGTCTGCGGCCCTGGCGGACGAGCTTCCCGTCAATGCCCGCGATGGCGATTTCGTGCGGGCTGGCTACAACAGCGATCTTGATCAGCATCGTGCCTTGCGCGATGGAAGCCGCCAGGTGATCGCGGGTCTGCAAGCGACCTATGCGGAGGCAACCGGCATCAAGTCGCTGAAAGTCCGGCACAACAATGTGCTGGGGTATTTCATCGAGGTAACGGCTCTGCACGCGCCAACATTGACGGCGTCGCCCCATGTGGAGACCTTCATTCATCGCCAGACCATGGCGAACGCCGTCCGCTTTTCGACAACCGAACTTGCAGAGCTCGAAGCACGGATCACGTCTGCCGCGGACCGCGCGCTCGCGCTCGAACTGAACATCCTCGCATCACTGACTGCAGACGTGCTCGGCGAGGAGCGGGATTTGTCGGCGGCCAGCGCGGCACTCGCCGAACTCGACGTCTATGCAGGGCTTGGTGAGCTTGCCGTGGAGCAGCTCTATGTCAGGCCACGTGTCGATGACGGCACCGTCTTTGCCATTGAGGAAGGCCGCCACCCGATGGTGGAGCAGACGCTGCGCCGTCAGAGCCACACGGACTTCATCGGCAACGATTGCAGACTTGGCGGCATTGACAGCGATCCCCGCGCTCTTTTGGTTACAGGCCCCAATATGGGCGGCAAGTCCACCTTCCTGCGGCAGAACGCGTTGATCGTCGTTTTGGCCCAAACCGGTTGCTTCGTTCCGGCCAAGTCCGCCCATATCGGGATCGTCGATCGGCTCTTCAGCCGTGTCGGGGCGGCGGACGATCTCGCGCGCGGGCGCTCCACCTTCATGGTGGAGATGGTCGAGACTGCGGTCATCCTGAACCAAGCGACGGACCGGTCCTTCGTGGTCCTGGATGAGATCGGCCGCGGTACAGCGACGTTCGATGGCCTCTCGATTGCCTGGGCCGCCCTCGAGTATCTCCATGAGGTCAATCGGTCGCGCGTCCTTTTCGCCACCCATTATCACGAGCTGACCGCGCTTGCCGACAAGCTGCCTCACACGGCGAACGCCACGGTGGAGGTCAAGGAGTGGCGTGAGGAGATCGTCTTTCTCTACCGCGTGAAAATGGGTGCGGCCGACCGGTCTTACGGCATTCATGTTGCGAAACTCGCAGGGTTGCCAGAGCCCGTGCTGACCCGGGCCGATCAAGTGCTCGCCGAACTTGAAAAGGCAGACGGGCGCCCCAAACCTGCGGACCTCGCGGGCGATCTCCCTCTGTTTCAGGCAGCCGCAGCCCAGGGCCCGAGTGATGTGCCGTCCGCACTGGAACAAGCCCTTAAGGACTGCAATCCAGACAGCATGACGCCGAAAGACGCCCTTGAGGCGCTCTATCGTTTGAAGGGGCTGACGGAAGACGATGCGTAAAGGGTGAATATGCTAGGGTCGCCTGTTATGGACCAAACGGCGTTGAGAAAAGCTCCCTATTTCGATTTCGGCCATCTGCGGGACGAAACGGCAGATCTTGCGCGCGCGCATCAAGGCCAGGACACCCAGCTTCGTGCAGAGCTCGTTGCGTATTTGAAGCCTCTTGTCGAAGAAGCCCGGGCCATGGCTCAGCTTCAACTCTATACGGATGGTGATGGCCGCGCGTGCGCCGCAGGGCTCTCCGATTTTCAAGATGCGCTGATCAGGCTCGCCTATGACTTCACGACAACCCATGTCTATCGGGCAGAGAACCCCTCGACCTCCGAGCGCATGGCTGTGGTGGCCCAAGGCGGCTATGGACGTGGGCTGCTGGCGCCGGGATCGGATATCGATCTGTTGTTTCTGCTTCCCTACAAGCAAACGGCTTGGGGCGAGAGCGTCGCGGAATACATCCTGTATCTCTTATGGGATCTTGGCTTCAAAGTCGGCCACGCGGCGCGGACGATCAGCCAATGCGTGCGGTTGAGCATGGCCGATATGACGATCCGCACGGCGTTGCTCGATTCCCGATTGCTTCTCGGCGACGAAAAACTATTCGCCGAGTATTTGCACAGATTCCGCCGCGAGGTGCTCGATGTCGATGCGCGCGCCTTTGTGGAGGCAAAGCTCGCGGAGCAGGATTCACGGCACTCGCGCACTGGTGCATCGCGCTATCTCGTCGAGCCCAATGTCAAGGAAGGCACCGGCGGCTTGCGCGATCTACATACTCTCCACTGGCTCGCCAAACACATCTATCCCGATCAGGCCGAGGAGGAGTTCGTCGAGGCGGGTGTCTTCACGCGTGGTGAGTATCGCAGCTTCCGCCGCTGTGAGTTTTTTCTGTGGACTGTGCGTTGTCATCTCCACTTCCTGACAGGGCGCTCGGAAGAGCGGCTCAGCTTCGATCTTCAGCGCGAGATGGCCGAGCGGCTGGGCTACCGTGCCCATGCGGGGCTCAGCGGCGTTGAGCGCTTCATGAAGCACTATTTTCTCGTCGCGCTGGAAGTTGGTCAGCTGACCCGCATCGTCTGTACCGCGCTGGAGTTGAAACAGCTCAAATCCGTGCCGTCTCTCAATGCGCTCTTGGCGCCGTTCAATTGGCGACGCCGCGCCAAGTTGCGCCGCACATCCGACTTCCGCATTGAGAACGGCCGCATCTCCACAGTCGTCAAGGATGCCTTTAAGAACGATCCGGTGAATATTATCCGTCTGTTCGTGGTCGCCGATGAGAGCCAGGCTGCACTTTCGCCTCAGGTGATGCGTCAAATTCGCAGTAACTTCAGGCTGATCGACGACAAGCTGCGGCAGGATCCGACAGCCAACCGGCTGTTCTTGAAGTTGCTGACATCGGCGCGTAACCCGGAGGCGTCTTTGCGGAAAATGACCGAGGCGGGAGTCCTTGGCCGGTTCATCCCCGAGTTCGGGCGGGTCGTGTCGATGATGCAGTTCAACATGTACCACCATTTCACGGTGAACGAGCACCTGGTCCGCACGATCGGCTATCTCGATGCCATTGAGCGAGGCCGGCATGCGGCCGATCATCCGTTGGCGAACGAGATCATCAAGACCATCGACAATCGCCGGGCGCTCTATGTTGCCGCGCTGCTGCATGACGTGGCCAAGGGTCGCGATGAGGATCATTCCATTGCGGGTGCACGGATTGCCCGGGAACTTTGCCCGCGCTTGGGCTTAACCGCGGCGGAGACCGAGACGGTGTCCTGGCTGATCGAGCAACATTTGACGATGAGCCTATTTGCCCAGAGCCGCGATCTGAATGACCCAAAGACCATCCGCGACTTCGCCAAGATCGTGCAGAGCCGCGAGCGGCTCAAGCTGCTTCTCATCTTGTCGATTTGCGATATCTGCGCCGTCGGTCCTGGCACATGGACCGGTTGGAAAGGCCAGCTCTTGCGCACGCTATATTTCGAGACCGAGCCGCTTTTGGGTGGCGGTCATACCGAGCTCACGCGGACGCAGCGCACAGCACGCACGCAGCACGAATTGCGCGAGCGCCTGTCAGATTGGCCTGAAGAAGATCTCGACCGCTTTATCGCACGCCATTATCCGGCCTATTGGCTCAGGACAGAACTCGATGTCATCGTCACGCATGCGGAGTTGATGCGCGGGGCGGAGCAGCAAGACAGTCACATCGTCACCCATATCTCGACCGACGCTTTTCGTAGCGTGACGGAGCTGACGCTCCTTGCGCCAAACCATCCCTCGCTGCTGTCGATGGTCGCAGGTGCATGTACCGGTGCGGGTGCCGATATCGCCGACGCGCAAATCTCGACAACGCGCGACGGCATGGCGCTCGACACCATTCATCTGGAGCGGGAATTCGAACGGGCCGAGGATGAGGAGCGGCGCGCCAAAAAGATTGCCTTGTCTATCGAGCGCATGCTGAGGGGCGAGGCCTACGTGGTTGACGTGATCAAGAGCAAGTCGGTCGGGACGTCTCGGCTCTCGGCCTTCACCGTGGAACCGCAAGTGGTCATCGACAACAATCTGTCTGACGCGTTGACTGTGATTGAGATTAACGGCCTCGATAGACCTGGCCTCCTTTTTGAGGTCACACGTGAGATTTCCAACCTCAATCTCGACATTGCCTCGGCCCACATCGCAACGTTCGGCGAGAAAGCCGTGGACGTGTTCTACGTGACAGACCTGACCGGTAAGAAGATCACGAGTTCCACCCGCGAGGCGCGCGTCCGCGAAAGGCTGACCCGCGTGCTAGCGAAAACACAGGAGCCGGAACTCGAGATGTCTTAGGAACGCAGCAGCCCTTTATCGAGGCAGCCGCGTCCTTGGCTCACAGGAGCCAAAAAAGAACTCTCCAATCCTAGCCTTTCTCTCAATGGCGCTCAATCCATGAAGCTTTATCGCGGGTTCGCCACGGTCGGCGGGATGAATGCTGTCTCCAGCGTACTCGGCTTTGTCCGCGACGTTCTGATTGCAGCGGTGCTGGGCGCCTCATCCGTGACAGATGCCTTCTTTGTGGCGTTTCGCGTGCCCAACATGTTCCGGCGCATCTTCTCTGAAGGCGCATTCAGCACCGCGTTCATTCCCCTTTTCACGAAGAGACTTTATGCGGGCGGAGAACGAGACGCTCTTCGTTTTGCTGCCGACGCCTTTTCGGCGCTCACAGTGGTCATGGTGGCCATCGTGGTGCTAGCCGAAATCGCCATGCCTTGGCTGATGCTTGTGCTCGCACCGGGTTTCGCCGAGGACCCTGGCAAGTTTCAATTCGCGGTGCTGCTTACGCGGATTGCGCTGCCCTATCTCGTCTTCATGTCTGGGGTTGCTCTCTATATTGGGCTGCTCAATGCCCATGGGCGCTTTGCGATCGCGGCCCTGGTGCCAGGCCTCCTGAATGTCGGGTTGATCGCCGTTTTGCTCGGTCTGATCACCATGGACTCGACCGATCAGGAAATGGCAGCTCTGTCGCTCGTCTCGGCTGTGACCATAACCGGCCTTCTTCAGTTTGCCATTGTGGCCTTTGCGGCCTGGTGGGCCGGACTGCGGCTGGCACTCAGGGCGCCCCGGTTCACACCGGAGATGAAGCGGCTCCTACATCTTGCTGGGCCCGGAATGATCGCCGGCGGCATGATGCAAATCACGATGTTCACGGCCACGATCTTCGCAAGCTTGGAGGAGCGTGTCATCTCTTGGCTCTATTATGCGGATCGGATCTTCCAGCTCCCCATTGCCCTGATCGGTGTCGCGGTTGGTGTCGTGCTCCTGCCCGATCTCAGCCACAAGCTTCGCGCGGGCGACAAAGACGCCGTCATCGCCAGTGAGAATCATGCGCTCGAATTTTCACTGATGCTGGCACTGCCCGCAGCCGTCGCGCTGTTTGTCGCCTCAGGGCCGATCGTGCAGGTGCTGTTCGAGCGCGGTGCGTTCAACGCTGAGGATGCGCGCGTGTCTGCTCAGCTCCTCTCGGCACTCGCGTTCGGGATGCCGGCTTTTGTGTTGATCAAGGTGCTGAGCCCAAGCTTCTTTGCCCGCGAGGACACGAAAACGCCCATGGTCTATGCCCTGGCCGCCATCGCCTCGAACGTGGTGCTCTGTTTTGTGCTGTTCTCGGTCCTCGGCGGGGTGGGGATTGCGATTGCCACGGCGCTTGCAGGCTGGATCAACGTCGCCCTTCTCGGGGCCGGCTTGCGCGCGCGCGGAGAATTTGCCCTCGATCGCGGGTGCCGCCGTGCGCTCTTCGGCATTATCGCAGCAAGCGTTGCCATGGGGCTCATGCTCTGGGGCTTGGCCTATCTGCTCCGCGCCTATTTCGATCCCGCTCAAGGGCCCCTCGTGCAGGTGGGCGCGCTCGCGCTTCTGATCGCGGGTGGCCTTGCGACCTATTTCGTCTGCGGCGCCCTTGCCGGCGCCATGAAACCGCGCACACTTCTCAAGGACCTCTTAGGGCGCTGATTTTTGCCGCTGATTTTGCTCAAGATCCGGGTTGCACGTCTCGTCCGCTTCGCTATGTTTCCCCTGTTATGTTGCAGTGCAGCATCGCGCTGACTCATCCAGTGAGGAAAGAACAGATGGCAGGCCGTCCACGCCGAAGTGCTCTATATATGCCCGGGTCCAATGCACGCGCCTTGGAAAAGGCCAAGACGATCATGGCCGATGCGCTGATCTTCGATCTGGAAGACGCTGTGGCGCCCGATGCGAAGGTGGCCGCCCGGGAACAGGTCTGTGCCGCGGTGAAGCAAGGCGGCTATGGCGACCGAGAAGTGGTGATCCGCGTCAACGCACTGGAAACGCCTTGGGGGGCGGCTGACATTCTCGCCGCATGCGACGCCGCACCAGACGCTATCCTTGTGCCCAAGGTCATCCATTCAGGAGACATCATCTCGGCCGCGAAGCTCCTGCAAAGCGTGCATGCGCCCGAGAAAGTGCGGTTGTGGGCCATGATGGAAACGCCCATGGCCATCCTCAACGCCCGGACCATCGCCGCAAGAGCTGTCTATAGAGACAACCGGCTCGATTGCCTCGTGATGGGGACCAACGATCTCATCAAGGAATCGCGGGCCCGTGCGCTCCACAATCGCTTCGCCGTGGTGCCTTGGCTCGCCATGACACTGGTGGCGGCACGGGCCTACAAGCTCGATATTCTTGATGGCGTCTACAACGATTTCCGCGATGAGGAGGGCCTGCGCGATGAGTGCGAGAAAGGGCGCATCCTCGGCATGGATGGGAAAACCCTGATCCATCCGGCCCAGGTCGGACCGTGCAACGAGATCTTCTCGCCGAGCCAAGAGGAGGTCGAGTGGTCGCGCAAAGTTATTGATGCCTTCGGTCTGCCGGAGAATGAAAAGAAGGGCGTCATCGTGGTGGAGGGCCACATGGTGGAGCGGCTCCATTTCGACATGGCCCAGCGCGTCGTTGAGATCGCCGATCAGATTCGCGCGATGGAAGAGGCCTTAGGCTAGCGCCGTACAGTCTGACCCTCACAGTCTGACCTTGCGTGCGCGCCGCCCCCACGCCATAACGCGCGGGAATTGAGGGGCACGGCATGCAACAGACACAAAAACACAAACCGCGCGTTTTCTCCGGCGTCCAGCCGACGGGAAATCTGCATCTGGGCAACTATCTCGGCGCGATCACGCGGTTTGTCGCGCTTCAGGCCGACTATGAATGCCTCTACTGCGTGGTCGATCTCCACGCCATTACCGTGTTCCAGGACCCGGATGAGCTTGCGCACAACACGCGTGAGGTGACGGCGGCCTTCATCGCCTCAGGCATCGATCCGGTGCGCCATACGATCTTCAATCAGAGTCAGGTGCCGGGCCACGCCGAACTCGCGTGGATTTTGAACTGCGTGTCGCGCATTGGGTGGCTCAACCGCATGACCCAGTTCAAGGAGAAGGCCGGCAAGGACCGCGAGAACAAGTCGGCCGGCCTTTACGTCTACCCGAATCTGATGGCGGCGGATGTGTTGCTCTACCACGCAACCCACGTGCCCGTCGGCGAGGACCAGAAGCAGCACATTGAGCTTGCACGCGACATCGCGCAGAAATTCAACAACGATTTCGCCAAGACGATCGCGCGCGAAGACTATCCGGACGGCTTCTTCCCGCTGCCCGAGCCGATCATTGCAGGACCCGCAACGCGCGTGATGAGTTTCCGGGACGGCACGAAAAAGATGTCGAAGTCCGACTCTTCCGACCTCAGCCGCATCAATCTCACGGACGATGCGGATACCATCGCGAAGAAGATCAGAAAGGCAAAGACCGACCCCGAGTCGCTGCCAAGCGAGGTGGAGGGCCTGAAGGAGCGCCCTGAGGCCGATAATCTCATCGGGATTTTTGCCGCGCTCGCAAGCAAGAGCAAAGAAGAGGTGCTGAGCGACTACGGCAATGCGCCATTCTCCACGTTCAAGGGCGCGCTTGGCGAGCTTGCGACAGAGAAGCTCACGCCCATTGGCGATGAGATGAGGAGACTGCTCAGCGATCCCGTGGAGATCGACCGGATACTCGCCGACGGAGCCCGCAAAGCCCGCGACATCGCCGATCCGATCCTGGCCAAGACCAAGGATATTGTGGGCTTCATCCGAAGCTAAGTCTTATCCGAAGAAAAGTCTTAAGCCTCGACGCCGGTCCCGATGGGGCAGGCAACGCCCGTGCCGCCAAGCCCGCAATAGCCGGACGGATTCTTGGCCAAATATTGCTGATGGTTGTCCTCAGCGAAGTAGAAGGCGGGTGCGGGCGCAATTTCGGTCGTAATCGGGCCCATGCCTTGAGCCTCAAGCGCTCTCTCATAGGCCGCCTTCGAGGCCGATGCGGCGCGCGTTTGCGCCTCCGAGACCGTATAGATCGCCGAGCGGTACTGGGTGCCCACATCATTGCCTTGGCGCATGCCTTGGGTCGGGTCGTGGCTTTCCCAGAACGTCTTCAGAAGGTCCTCATAGCTGACCGTCTTTGGATCAAACACCACAAGCACAGCCTCTGTATGCCCGGACAGACCTGAGCACACTTCCTCGTAAGTGGGATTTGGGGTTGGCCCACCTGCATAGCCCACCGCTGTGACGATCACGCCTTGGGTCTCCCAGAATTTCCGCTCCGCGCCCCAGAAACACCCAAGCCCGAACAAAGCCTGTTCGGCGCCATCCGGATAAGGCCCTTTGAGGGAAGCGCCGGTCACGAAATGGGTCTTGGCCGTCGGGATCGGGTCGGCGCGGCCAGGCAGCACCTCATCGGCACTCGGGATCGAAAGGGGTTTGCGCGTGAAACCGAACATGGGGTTCTCCGTTATCGGGCAAGCAAAGAGTCTGCCCTGCCCCTGCCTTGCGCGCCAAATCACATCCGCGCTAGCTGCCCGCTAGTTGATGAACACCTCGACCTCTTTGCGCTTCTGGCCGAGCCAATAGAGCAAGACGCCGAGAATGCCGAACACCACCCAAGTCGGGGCTGCGAGGATCGATAGAAGGATGGGGTCCCAGAGCCAAGCCCCCACGCTATCGATGATCCATTGCCGAAAGCCGCCAAGCATTTCCGGAGCCAGTTGCCGCCACTGCTCGCCCAGGGGCGTGACCACCCACGCGCCGCCCCCCGCCAGACTTTTCGTGGCATCAACAACAGCGGCGACCATGGCTAGCAGAAGGAGCCAGATCCCAAGTGTGCGTAGGACAAAGCGCATAGACAGTGGACCTCAGGTTTCCGTTTAGATAAGCGATCCTGCGTTCCCGTTCAAACGCTGGATTCACGGCGGGCCCCAACTCGTTCAGCTCGCTTGAACCGCAAAGGCGTATCGCTATAGTGCGGCGCTTCAAGGAGAGATGGCCGAGTGGTCGAAGGCGCACGCCTGGAACGCGTGTAGGCGGGTAACCGTCTCGAGGGTTCGAATCCCTCTCTCTCCGCCACGACTAAGTCGTTGATATTGAACGACAAAATAAGGTTCTCATAAGTTTCGAATTAGTCCCGTAGTTTCCGCCGGTTAGCGGCTTTGCGGCTGACATGTCAGTGACGATAGACCGCTCCGGTGCCGATGATTTCGGCCGTCGGCGCCAATAGTCTCTTACAACACTTTTGGTGGTACGAAAGTCCGGTCGGACTATCCAAAATCTCTGGATCTTAGGGGGTGATTTCAGGCCAGCCCGAGGCCATCGCTCTGCTCAGCCCACGCCGCAGACAGCCGCCCCTCGGTCATAAGGCGGTTTGCCGTCAACTCGGATGGCTGGCGGCCTTGCAGAATTGCTTTCGTGATGTCCGGCGACAGGAAACTCAGTCGAAGTACTCGAGAGAAGTAGGATGGGCTGAGATTTGCCTGCGCCGCGATCTCGGCCATTCTCATATCAGGCGTGGACCGGTCGAGTAGCCTTCGGCAGCGGTGAGCCTGACCGATCAAGCGGAGCAGACTGCGGTCCGCCTTGAGATGCACGGGCCCGACGGCACCAGGGATGAGCAGCTTGTTGGACGTCCCGGTGCGCTTGACCCACGCGGGTATGATGAGCGACTCGGTCGGGCCGTTGATGTCCGAGGGCAAGCGTAGAATGTCGAGATCGGGCTTCGTGATGG
>Ga0316192_10000406_pt1 | contig 31462 bp, 33 predicted proteins | sample MerIslwburrow_MG_FD_204931 | JGI IMG/M metagenome (GOLD analysis project Ga0316192, IMG submission 204931) | Coastal sediment microbial communities from Maine, United States - Merrow Island worm burrow | ecosystem: Environmental > Aquatic > Marine > Coastal > Sediment | place: USA: Maine...
GGGTACCAAGCACTGGCCTTGTCTTCGGCCCAAGCCGACGAAACTGTGACCACCAGCATTGTGACCAACATAAAGGCTTTCGTCATGATTGTGTTCTCCAACTTGGGTATCCAGTAAACATCGACCTTCCGGTTCCTCAATAATTTGCGGGATGCCGGTCATGCATTTGCAGGCCCTATTTGCCTCCGCCGCCACGAAATCTGCCTGCGGATCAACTTACCCGGCGTTCAATACACGCGAGCGACCTCTGCACGCATTCCAGCATCCCGCGCCACAGGCACCGTTCGGTAGACCCTGCAGGCACTTTTCTACCGCTTTTTCTTTCGATAGATTACTCTATGGCGCTGTTTAACAGGCGGCTTGGCGAAGGTCAATAGAGAACTCTATGGTTGAGAAAGAAAACCGGCGATTGTCCAAAGAGGACTGGCTGATGGCCGCACTGAAGATGTGTGAGGAGGGAATCGACAAGGTGAAGGTGGCGCCCCTCGCGGCACAAATGGGTGTCACAACCGGCAGTTTTTACTGGCATTTCAAGAATCGGGGGGAGTTGTTCGACGCCCTGCTCGAATTCTGGGAGCGTGAAATGACCGACGCCGCGATCGCAGCCGCCCGGGAGTTCTCCGGCCCTCCTGCCGATCGGATTTTCTTCGTCATGGAAACGGTCATGACCCATAGCCTGGCGCGCTATGATCTGGCTATCTGGCACTGGGCTCAGTCAGACACCAATGCAAATCGCGTGTTCAAGCGTGTCCTGAAGAAACGGTTTTCGTTCGCCGCCTGGATGTTTGCCCAGGCCGGATTCTCGAAGGAACAGGCGGAGATCCGGGGACGCATGATGGTGGTCTACATGATGGGCGAGCTGACTCTCGTGCCCGACTCCATGACCAAGCGCCTGGAACAGCTGCGGCACAAGCACGCTATCCTATTGGCACTGCCTTAATTGCCGCCCCGTGAGGACGCATGCCCGATGAGGTTCAGGGTAACGGCCGGCGCGCCCACCACCACGAAGTCAGCTATGGGTCGACAGTACGCGTTCGCCGTATTGGAAAGCAGTCGTTGGGGGTGAACACCTCTTCACTGACAGCTCAAGACCGCATAGCGGACCAAATTGGCTCAGAACCCCACCGGCAGCTTCGGCCGAGTAGCGCTCGTAGGCCATCCGGCAGGTTTCAGAGAGGAGCGGACTCTGTAGTGGCAGCTCAGGGAAGTCTGTGACAGACAGGTTGTGGCCGAAGCGCCAGTCCGCCACACCGACCGTTCATAGCATTCTGACTGTCGAATCGCCCAACCCAGCTATGACCGCAGTTGTTACAGACCGGTCGTTCAACGCGGTAGTTCTCGACGGCGGCAGTGTGTTGATTCCTGCCGGTCGGCGAATCGGAAAGCCGCCGTTCGGCGAGCTTTCCCGGCCTACGACCGTTTACTAACCCATTGCAGTCGCTGCCGGGTCGAACCTCCACCGGCCGCTCTGGCCGACCTGCTGCCCCACAATTGATCCGTGCATCCGTCAGCTCAAGACTGCATACCAGTCATTGGCTGAACGCTAGCGCAGCGGCAGACAGGGCAGAAACTCCACAGGTTTCGTGAGTTCCCAGTCCTGCCCGGACCCGAGGAGCGGGTGAAGTCCTGTATCGTAGGAGTGTCCTGATCTGGTCAGCCGGATCTGGCTAGCGTGATGGCCGCCACTATCTGGATGTCGACGATATCGTCGACGGCCTTCGTGCACACCTCCCTAACCCCGCATAATCCGCAGAAAAACCACTCCGGGCAACACTTCTGGCCGAACCTTTTCCTGGGACGGTGGCTCAAGGGGGTGTCCTGGTTTTTTCCAAGGAATTCAGCGGATTATGAAGCAGTGAATTGGAGATGCCCAGAGGGATCAGGGCGTGGATCGGTAAAGTGATGGTGCAGTGCAACAAATATTGTTGCACTGCACAAAAACATGCACTATGCTGCACTGCAACATAGACAAATTCATCAACTTCAATCCACGAGGGATTTACCATGAACAAGCTGGACTTTGCTTCTTTCGAAGAGATTTTTGCACCTGCCGTCAAGATCAACGAGATCGCTCTCAGCTACACAGAGAAGCTGGTTGAAATGAACATGGCCGTGATGCGCAAGCAGGCTGATGTGGCCATTGCCACTTGGCGTGCCGCCCTGTCTGTCAAGGACGCGACCGAAGCCACAAACTACGTGACTGCCCAGAGTGAGGTTGCTCGCGAATTGGTTGAGGGCTACGTCGCCGACGCCAAGGCTGTTTCCGCGATCAGCCAGGAAGCGGCCAATGATGTTCGCAAGGTAGTGACCGAGGGCATCGAAAAGGTTGCCAAAAAAGCGGCCTGATCATCTGTCCGTCTGTTCGCTCGCAAAAGGCGGCCATCGGTTGATAACCGGTGGCCGTTTTATTTTTTGCCGGAGGCAGAAGACATATCAGCCCGCAAATTGCATGAAAGGTTTGGGAATCAGGGCGTGATGGGCAAAGCAGTTGGGCTGATCGGCCGACGAATGAGCCTGGAGCGAATTCGAACAATGCGCAGCATTGGCCCCGAAGGGCTGGCGGACAGGACGTCCGGCATCAATAGCGTAGCCATAGCGATGGTTTGAGGGGGATCAGGCAGTTAGGTGTCCCGGAGAATGATTGGAACTCGCTTCGATTTTCGCGGCGGTTGGAATCGGCGGGAAACCAAGCCCTTGCCAGCGTGATATCGGTAGGCCGCCATTGACCAAAGACACTGATCATTGCGGGCTTCGATCAGCGCTCCGCACTTTATGGCAATACGGCACTCGTGCGAACGAGGCGGGCCGGTATGGTCCGTGAAGCATTCTCTGCGCGGGGCATCAGGTGAGCGTGCGGCGAACGGCATCGCGCCAACCCGTGATGAGTTGTAGGCGCGTGTTGGACTCAATCGTTGGCTCGAAACAGCGATTCAATTTCCACGTAGCGGCAAATCCTTTTTCATCCGGCCATACGCCGGCGTGCACGCCCGCGAGCCACGCTGCGCCCAACGCCGTTGTTTCCAGCACTTGGGGACGGTGCACCGGGCGATCGAGGATGTCGGCTAAGCGGCGCCGAAGAAGCAAATTGCGATGCGCAGCAGTCAGGTTGCCTATACTTCCGAGGTTTTATCAAGAGATTGTAGTGTCAACCTCATCCTCCCAGTCATAATGTTTCTCTGCTGGTTTTGGATCCCACCGCCAGAACAGCAGCGCCGCTAAGACACCAGCTGTGCCACCGAACAGGTGGTACTCGAACGAGACGCCGTCTTCGCTTGGCAACACGCCCCAAAACATGCCGCCAAACAGCAAGGAAGCCATCATCATCAAGGCGATCGAACGTCTATCCCTTCGAAGCATGCTGACTATCAATAGGAAAAAGAACAAGCCATGTGTCAGACCACTCGCGCCGATATGGAAACTGGGGCGACCAAACAGCCAGACCCCAGTACCGGATAGCACCCAGATCGTTGCCAATACCCACCAGCGGGACTTCGGGAAACCGTACAACAGAGCGGTGCCCAGAATCAGCACACCAAATGTGTTTGCCGCGATATGCGCGAACGAGCCATGTATGAGCGGTCCGGACAAGACGCCCACCAAGCTTTGCGGAGAGAGTGGATACACGCCCAGAGTAACGAGCGGCCAATCGAAGATCCACTCCCATAGCTTGATACACCATAGAAGACTGACAAAGCAGATGCTCAGTATGGCGCTTTTACGCAGCAGCGGGTCTGAGTGCATTCTCACCACATGGGGACAGGTACGTAAGAACAAAAGGGCGCCGGGAGGAGGGCATTTCACTCGTTCTTTGCCAATGCCAAGCAGTCATTCCAATATTAGGACCAGAGTATAAAAACTCCGAGCGCACCTTGCACCTGGAATACCCCCATGACGGCTTGGTGTTGATAGGGAACATTAGACCGATCCATAACGACGCTTCCTCTCTGCGGTATAAGTCCACCAAGGTTTTGGTTTGTCTCCGTTCACGAAACTTGTAACAGACATGAACACATCCAAAACACACGGGTCATGCCTGATACCACTTTTTCGACACAGCATCAGATATAGCTTGAGCGGATCTTTTTCCACGAGTTGCTTCGGCGTCTTGATGCCGATGAGTTCAAGATTTTTTTCCATGGCCGGACCAACGTTTGGAAGATCCGTCAGCTGGTGCACACGATCACGTTCGACTTTGGCAGGATTCATGGCGTCCGAGTGAGCGCAGCGAACGACGTGATCAAATTGTTATGCATTTTTCGCCGCCCAGCTGCGCGCTCTAGCATTCCACGCAGGAACGAATGTGGCCCGATAAATGGCGAAATACAAGACCCACCCAACCACGACATCGATAGCAAGGTATCGGATGGAAAAGAGATGTTGCGCGACTACTGCGATCGCTAGTCCTGACAAGGTGCCAAATACCGGCGTCATTTGCAGAACCATCTTCGTCGTAATGAATTGGTTCTTGTTTGGCCTGAACTTGAGCAAAGGCCACCATCCCCAATCCTGATCCGATAGCCAATTCAGTATGTTGATAATCCGGTTCATTTTTCCATACGGCCCCTACCCCTTTGAATGCCTAACTTCAAGCTAAGCTGCGGCGGGCGCCCGAATGAGCGTAGCGAACGGCCCGAACGATCCGTTAGGCTGCATCGACCTGAAACACACCTTCAACTTTAATCGCCACATTGTATGGTAGCGCGTTGACGCCGATGGCTAATCGCTTCGTCAACCACTATGCCACTACCGCGACCAAAGACCGCAGCGCAGTTTCGCCGCTTGGCGTCAACGCCCAGACGAATGCTCCGCAATTCACAATGACAGTTACCCAAAAAATTACTCGAAAGGAGTGTTTCTTAGATTTATGGCGCAACTTCTGCTGAGCGACGAGAGCGCCCGGCCAGCCACCCAAAAGCGAAAGAAGATGCAGGGTACTTTCTTGTGTACGCCAAGCACCTGTCCTCGCCGCCGATTTATCCACTGCGTACACAATGAAAGTGATTAGGCTCGCAATCAAATAAACGACGAGTATCACTGGTGGGATTTTCGATGTGATAACAGAAACACCCACTGCTAAGAGAAAAATTGCCACGCTGGTGACTGAAAGTGCTCCATTGGATCTCTTTGTTTTTGTGGGTAGGCGATCTCCTGCCAATGTCGCTTGCACAGCGCATGGTCTACCTTGCTTGTCAGTTGATAGAGCGAAAGCTACAACCTGGCCCGTCTCCGGCTGGCGGCTTCGGTTGCCGAAGGCCTTGATATGGATGAAAACGCGCTTACCCCCGCCGATGGGGTCGATAAAGCCGTATCCTTTTTTGTCATTCCAAGACGATATTCTTCCTTTGGTGCGCATATTGGTCTTTCATGGGCTAACGAGTGAAATCGACTGACTTTTCCGACACTGAAATAGGCAGAGTTTGTCTGTTTCCGCCTAAAGCAGCATTATGCAGCGAAGTAGAACCAAAAAGCAGAGGTTCGGCGAAAAGCGTTCAATGTCTCAGTTGGCCGATAAACAGAAGTACATGCCGACCCCGCGGATGGCAGCTTACTGATCTGCACCAGTCGCCCAATAACACGATTTTCCGACCAAGCTACTGACCATTCCCTGGCAAAGTGGACGTGGGCTCGCCATTGCTGTGCAACAACTATTGGTGCTGCAGGCCTCAGTTTCCGCTGAGAATCGGTCCACCAAACCTTGCGCCCATCCGCAAACTACTAGCCGACTCGACTTCGACGTCAACCAACACACGCGAGCGCGTTTTTGTTCGCCAGCGGTTTCGCGTTCGTTTCGCTGGAAACGTATTCGCTGCGGCCTAGAAAAAGATCAACTTTGCAGAAGATGTCGCAGCGAATCCACCTTGTAATCGGGGCCATCCGATTTGACCTTGTTACTTTGACTGCCACATGAAGCTTGGCAAGCCACCATAGCTCTCCGAAAGAATCAACTGAAAACCCCGCCCAACATTGGACGGGATAAATCATTCTCACATGCCCCTTCTTTGCCAACACTGTTGGCCAACGTTGACGTGGCCTTGCCACCTGATCACGAAGGGACGCCAGTGCTTGCGAACACCTTAGGGCTCAAGACCAGACCGACCACCATGCCAAGTTGGGCGCTTGTGTGGTTGTACCTCATCCTCAGCGCCGCGCCGGCAGGGGCCAACAACGCCATGAATGAGCAGACCCAGTCCGATTCCCCAGTTCACACGGTCTACTTCCAGTTCGGTGAAGACAGTGTGTCGGTACCGGAGCAGCGGCGGCTTGGGCAAATTACTAACATGCTCGAGTCCACCAGCCGACCGGTGGTGGTACAAGGTTTTACCGACAGCATCGGTTTCCAGGCCTACAACGACGACCTTGCCCTGCGCCGGGCGCACGCGGTGCGCCAGGCCCTGCTGACGCTCGGCATCCCGGGCTCACGCATCGAGACAGCCGGGGTTGGACGCGCCGGCTATGTTGCGGACAATCGCAAGGAGTCCACGCGCCATCTCAACCGACGCGTTGAGATTCGACTTGCCGAGCGCCGGCTAAAGGCCGTGGACACATTCCCACGCCGGCGTGACGGTGATGCTCCGGTCTCCAGGCTGGTGGATCCGCGCCGTGTCGGCCGTTATTCCGAACTCACCGCTGTGCCCAGCCCCGGTCAGGCCAACCCGCTGCAAACCCTCATTTCGGTGACTTTTCCCAGCCAGATTCAGACCGTTGGGGCCGCACTCAATCATGTCCTTGCCCGCAGCGGCTGGGCGCTTGCACCGAATGCGGCAAGCGATCCGACCCTTCCCCGCCTGATGCGCCTGCCGCTGCCCGAGTCCCAGCGTTCGCTCGGCCCGATCGCCTTGATGGATGCGCTCGGCGTGCTGTGTGGCGAGGCCTACTCGGTGGTGGTGGACCCAATACACCGGCTGGTGTCGTGCGAGCTGCGCGCACCCTATGCCGATCTGGTGCAACTCGGCTCTCAGTCCGTACCCGACGATGACATGCCGGCAGGGAAGCATTGAGGTGGTCAAGGCAGTGAACGATAGACACGCCACACCTGACAGCGCGCAGCCACTGGGTCTGCCATTCGCGCTGCGTATGGCGGTGCTGGCCGGCGCGGTGGTCTTGCTGGCGGGTTGTGCTGGCATGGAGCGGCACACGCCGGCATCCGGCTTTCCCGATGTCCTCAATGCCGAGGCGATGGCCGACCAAAGCTTCACCCGGGCGGTCGAGGAGCGCCCGGCGCCCGTTATCGTTACCCAACCCGTGGCTACCGCATTGCCTGCCTGCGCGCCGGCGTCATCCGATTACCGGGTGCGTGATCTCAGTGTGCCCTGGCCCCAGCGGCGCTACCTGCTGGCCAACGGCACGATCTGTTCCCCCAACGCGGTGCGGTCGCTGTGATGAAACGCCTTGTTGTGGCGGTCTCGCTGTGCCTCGCCGGCGCTCACGCGTTGTCGGCAGAGACCGTCTTGAGCACCCTGCCGCAAAGCACCGTTGAGCACGTCGATACCCTGCGCGAGCAGGGCCAAGTCACGCGTGCCTGGGGACTCACCGAAGCAGAGGCAATGCGCTACGAGGCGCTGATGCGTGGCCCGCGCGGCGCCTTCTCAGTGGCGAATATCTCACCACTGGAAGTGCTCGGTATTCATGCCAAAACGCCGGCGCAGCGCCGAGCCTACGCCGATCGCCTGGTCAAGTTGCTGTACGAGGATACCGAGCGGGTACTTGCGTTTGAGCGCGAGACCCAGGCGGCATGGCAGCGCCTTGGCCAACCCATGTTCGACCGGGCCAGTTTGCCGGGCAGGACCGCACAACAAGCCGTCGACAAAGGCCAGCTGTGGGGCAGGCGCCTGGCGGTGTTCGTGGCGCTGAAGGATTGCCCGCGCTGTGCCGCGAGTGCACGCGAGCTGGTGCGGATGACGGGCGCTGACAGCCCGCTCACGGGTCTCGATATCTATGTGATCGACACCCAGGACGCCGAGGCCATCCGCGCCTTTGCACGAGGGGTGGGGATTGCGCCTGAGGCGGTATCCAGTCGCCGCATCACCCTCAACCAGGGCGAGACGCTGTTTACGCAATACCTTGGCGATGATCGTGATCTGCCCAAGGTGTTTGTGCGTGACGGTGGGCAGCTGCACCTGCTGACCCATTTTGCAGAGGCCGCGCGATGAAGCGGCCTGTGCTCTCACTGATTGCACTGATGAGTGTACCGATCCAGGGTCATGCCCTGGCGGTACCGGCGGCCTATCACCAGGTCGCCCAAGAATATGCCGTGCCGGCCGGGATCCTGTTTGCGATTGCGCTGACCGAGAGCGGGCGCAAAGCGGCGGATGGTCAGATACTGCCCTACCCCTGGGCGATGAACGTCAACGGCCAGGCCTTTTACTTTGCCAATCGGGCCGAGGCGATTAGCCGTCTGACCCAACTACTTGCCGAGGGTAAGCAACCGGATATCGGGCTGATGCAGGTGAACTGGCGGTATCACCGGCGAAAGCTCGGTGATGTCAGCCAGGCGTTTGATCCGTGGTTGAACCTGCGCGCCGGTGCGACCGTGCTGCGCGATGCCTACCAGGCCACCGGTGACTGGTGGAAAGCGGTAGGGCGCTATCACTCGGGAACGCCCAAGCGTGCGAAAGCCTACCGGGCGCGTGTCCTGCGCTGGTACGCGAGGCTCGGCTGATGCAGCTTGCGATCCCACTCCTATTCTTGTGTGCGTTGACGCCGGTGTTCGCGGCCTCACCGCTGACGGTGTTGCACGATAGCGGCGATACACAACCGCTGGCCCCATTGCTTGAAGCCTCCGGGTTCAACCAGGATGCCGAGGCGTCGGGTCTGCCACCGATCGCCCCGCCGATGGACGTGGTACGGCAACAGACCGTCACGGTGCGTTCCCCAAGCCTAAGCCCCGGCACGCAGACGCGCATCGCAGTGGGCAAGGCAGGCACCTTCCTACCCCGCCCGATCTTCCTGGTCGGTGCCGACGAGGCCTCGCTCAGCTGGCTGGCCAATCACCGCATCCAGCTCGCCACGCTGGGCGCGGTCGGTCTGGTGGTCGAGGCGAATGGCGAGGCCGACATGTTGAAGGTGTTGCGTGTCGCTGGCGATCTTCCGCTGGCGGCCGGCAGTGGCGAGATGCTGGCCGAGCAGTTCGGACTACGCCACTACCCGGTGTTGATCGGCCCTGCGTGGATCGAGCAATGAGTGCGCATCCGATCGAAGCCCTGTTGCGCCCACCGGTCGAGGTCTGGTCGGCGGCTACGGCGGCCACCTGTGCGACGATCTGCGTGCTGGCACCCTGGGCGCTGTTTATGACCCCGGGGGTGGCCTATGGGGCGGCGGCCTTATTTGGCGCACTCGCCTGGCATCGTGGACGCCAGGCCTGGCGCGTGCTGCGTTACCAGCGCCACATGCGTGCCCTGCCCCGCTACCGGATGCGTGCCGATCAGATCCCCTGGTCGCCCAGCCGCCTGTTTCTCGGGCGCGGTTTCGCCTGGGGCCAGAAGCATACCCAGCGTCTGCGCGACACCTTGCGGCCTGAGCTGCGGTCCTATCTTGCCGAGCGCGCGCTCACGCGCTGGGTGCGCCGCCATGAGCCTGCCTGGGAGCGCTCCAACATACTCAATTGGGTCTATCGGCTGACCTCGGCCGATACCGTTCTCAATCCGCTGCGCCCGGCCCCACCGGTCGGCGGGAAGCCGCAGCTGCACGCGGTCGAGCCCGATGAGCAGAACGTGTGGATGCCGTTGGATGAGCGCAACGGCCACACCCTGGTGCTCGGCACCACGCGGGTCGGCAAGACACGCCTGGCCGAGATCCTGATCACCCAGGACATTCGGCGTGGCGACACGGTGATCGTGTTCGATCCCAAGGGTGATGCGGACCTGATGCGCCGGGTATACGCCGAATCAAGCCGCGCCAGGCGCGATCTGTACGTCTTTCACTTGGGCTACCCGGAGCTTTCTGCGCGCTATAACGCCATCGGCAACTTCAGCCGGGTGACCGAGGTCGCCACACGTATCGCGAACCAGCTGCCCTCAGAGGGCAACTCGGCGGCATTCAAGGAGTTCGCCTGGCGCTTTGTCAACATCATCGCCCGTGCCCTGGTCGATCTGGGCCGGCGTCCTGACTATGCGCAGATCCGCCGCCACATCAACGATATCGAGCCCCTGTTTATCGAATACGCCCGGCATGTGCTGGTGCGCGAAGACATCGTGGATTGGGCCGCGCGTATCGGTGGGATCGAGGGCAACCTCAATGAGCGTAACCTGCCGCACAACCTCAAGGGTCGCGGCATGCATGCGATTGCGGTGTTCCGCTTCCTGAGTGACCGGGTCTCCGCCAACGAGCTGTATGACCCGGTGATCGAGGGCCTGATGGGTGCGTTCAAATACGACCGCACCTATTTCGACAAGATCGTCTCCTCGGTCGGGCCGCTGATGGAAAAGCTCACCACCGGCAAGATCGCCGAGCTGATCTCACCCGACTACAGCGATGCCGAGGATCCGCGCCCGATCTTTGACTGGCGCTCGGTGATCCGCACCCGCTCGGTGGTCTATGTCGGCCTGGATGCGCTGTCCGATACCACCGTCTCCGGGGCGGTCGGCAACTCCATGTTCGCGGATCTTGTCTCGGTCGCCGGTGATCTCTACAAGCACGGTGAGGCCGGCGGACTGCCGGTGCTCGATACGTCGCCCTCGAAGCTGCGCATCTGCCTGCATGCCGACGAGTTCAACGAGCTGATCGGTGATGAGTTCATCCCGATGATCAACAAGGCCGGTGGCGCGGGCTTTCAGGTCACCGCTTACACCCAGACCTGGAGCGATGTGGAGGCGCGCGTCGGCTCCAAGGCCAAGGCCGGTCAGGTCGCCGGCAACTTCAACACCCTGATCATGTTGCGCGTGAAGGAACTGGCGACTGCGCAGATGCTCACCGACCAGCTGCCGCAGGTTGAGGTGCACGCACTGACCCAGGTCTCGGGTGTGAACGATTCGTCCTCACCGGGTTCCGGTGTGGACTTTACCTCGCGTAACGAGGACCGCCTCACCGTCACCGAGGTGCCGATCATCTGCGAGAACGACGTGATGAGCCTGCCCAAGGGTCAGGCCTTCGCCCTGGTCGAGGGTGCGCGGCTGTGGAAGCTGCGCATGCCGCTGCCCGATGCCTCGCACGATCCGCACATGCCTGAAGACCTCGATACGCTCGCCGAGCAGATGGCGGCGAGCTATCGCACCGCCGATCACTGGTTTGATGACCGCCAGACCGAATCCCTGCTCCAGGTCGGTGCGGCATGAGTGCGGCCGCCCAGACCCAGAACAACCGTGCGCCGGCACACGCCGGTCAGCAGTCGTCGGACACGACCCCAAGCCTGCTGCGCGCAGTGCTGCGTCTGGTGTTCTGGTTGTTTGTGGCCCTGCTGTTCTCGATCCTGGTCGAGTGGATCGGCATGCTGTTCTGGTGGCCGGATGAGGGCATGGCACACAGCCGCGCCATGCTCGCCGATGAACTGGGTTACCTGTCGGGTGATCTGCGTGCCACCTTGCTGGTGTCCGATACCGCCGCGTTCGCACAGGGCTTTGCCGAGACCGTGTACCACTGGCTGTGGCAAAAGTCCGGGCTTGAAGCCGCGATTGCCTGGCTGGCGGCAACACCGCCGGTCGAGGCCTCGGCCTGGCAGGCCGGCCTGCACGCCGGCTACACACTCGTGGCGGACTTTGTGGTGGCGGCCGCCACCATCACCCAGGTCTTCTCGGTACGCCTGGCGGTGCTCTCACTCGCCATGCCCGCCTTTGCGCTGGCGATACTGGTCGGCACCCTGGATGGCCTGGTGCTGCGCGACCTGCGCCGCTGGGGTGGTGGGCGTGAATCGAGTTACCTCTACCACCATGCCAAGCGCTGGATCTGGCCGTTGTTTATCACCGCCTGGGTGCTCTACCTCTCCTTGCCCTTCAGCGTCCACCCGGCGTTTTCCATTCTTCCGTTTGCGGCGCTGATCGGCCTGCTGGTCGCGATCACCGCCGCCTCGTTCAAGAAATACCTGTAGGAGATCTTCGATGCGTTATCCCTTTCGCGCTTTTCCCACTGTTGCCACTGTGGCGGCACTGGCCATGAGTGGCCCGTCGCAGGCCAGTGAGCCCGAGCGCGAGGCCTTGATGCGCCTCGCCCATGAACTCGCCGCGCTGGCGCCCTTGGTTGATGCCGCGCAGACCGGTGCCAACCCGGCCGAGCGGGTGCGCTTTCGCTACGACTGGCTGCGCCGCGATATCGACCGCGTCCGTGACGGTGTACTCGAGCATGCCGGTGCCGACCAGGCCGAGCCGCGCCTGTATCAGCCGCTGCGCGGTGACTACCGACGCTAAGCCCGATGAACGCGACACAACAGGCGGCGTTCAACGCGGCCACCGGCCATACACCCAGCGATGTGAACACCTTGATCGCCAGTATCGTGCTGGTGCTGATCTTCATCTTCGCGGCCTGGCTGGTCTCGCGCACCCTGTCCTCGATCTATCGGGGCAATGCCAAGGAGATCGACCTGTTGTGGATCGGCATCCGTGCCTCGGCGCTGATCGCGATCACGCTCTATGTCGTCAACTGAATTTAAAACCGGAAGCCCGCGCCGGATCCCGCGGGCTGTCACTAGCAACGATCGGAGGATCGAAACATGTCAGGAAAACTCAAGAACTGGTGGGCCAACTTGGGCGCCGCGGCGGCAGTCGCCATCGCCGCACCCGGTCTCGCCGTAGCCGCCGTGCCCTCCCCGCCTGCACCGTCCACCACGCCGGCGGCGAACGATGCGATCGCCTGGTTTGAAGGCGTCTTCGAGGATGCCTCCGAGGTCGGCATCCTGGTGGTCGGGGTGGTGCTGTTTATCATCGGCGCGATCGGCATGATCTGGGCGGTCACCCAGGTGCTCACCAACAAGGGTACCGTGGGTGATGTCGCCAAGATCGGTCTGGCCTCAGCGGCCGGTATCGCGTTTGGTACCTATGCCCTGACCCAGGCCACCGCGGTCATTTAACGGCATGTCGTCGGAACAACACCCACCGACGCAGGCCTTCGGGGTGCTCGCCGACCGTGTGGACGGCGAGCCTCCCGCGATCCTGGGGCTGACCACCTCGGAACTCCTGCTGGTGTCTGTCACGACCGGCCTGGTGCTGCTGCCGGTGTTGCTGGCGATCGCGTTTGCACTGGATATCGGCCACGGGATGCTGGCGGCCACCGGGTTTGTATTCATGGGTGGTGTCTACGTCGGTTCGATGATCTTTCGCAAGCTCAAGCGTGGCCATCCGATGGGCCACTACCAGGTCAAGTTTGCAGTGCTCCTGCAGCATCTTTTTGGCGGCAACAAATTTCTGCTGCGCAGCGGGTACTGGTCGCTTGGCCGCACCATGCGCCCGCGCGCGCGATCGAGAGGGTAAACACCATGTCCCGCTATCGTCACGAAATCGACAATGCGCGTGCCCACATCATCAGCCTGTGGCTGGTGATCATCGTGTTGGCGATCGGTATGGCCTATGCCTTTCGTGGCTGGGCGAATGCACCCAGCGATATCACGCTGCACATCCCACCGGACCTCTCATCCGGCAGCTCGGTGCGGGTCGGCGAGATCCCCAAGCCGAACGTGTATGGCTTCGGTTACTACATGTGGCAGCAGTTGAACCGTTGGCCGAAAGACGGTGCCGAGGACTTTCCGGCCAAGCTGTATCAGTTTTCCGCCTATCTGACGCCTGCGTTTCGCGCCCAGCTGCTGCGCGATATGGACCAGCGCGGGCGCAAGGGCGAGCTGACCGGACGCGTGCGTGCCTTGTACGAGGCCCCTGGCGCGCAGTACGAGGAGTCCCGTGTTGAGGTGCTTGGCCCGAATGTCTGGACCATCACCATCGAGGCGGTGATCGAGGAGACAGTGGCAGGCCTTTCGGTCAAAAACACGCGCATCCGCTACCCGCTGCGCATCGTGCGCTATGACGTCGACCGGGAACTCAATCCCTGGGGGATGGCGATCGACGGTTTTGCGGCACCAGGTCCGAGCAAAGTAGAAAAACTGACCGAGGAGGCCTCCTGATATGCGCCCTGTCCTTATTCTTTCTCTGATCGCGGCACTTGCCCTCGCCGCGACGGCGAGCGCCCAGACGCCGGTGTCGGAGCACGCCCCGACACCCGACAACATCGAGCAACAGGTCTGGCGCGGTGCGCCGATCCGTGTCGATCTGCGCCTGGATACCGAACGGTCCGTGCGCCTGCCCGGTGCGACGTATTTGCGCAGTGGTCTGCTGGGTGGTCCGGTACCGGGCCTTCAGGTGCAGGCGCTGGGTGATCATCTGTATCTGAAGGCGCAGCAGCCGTTTGCGGCCACGCGCCTAATCGTTCAGTCGGATACCGGGCAATCGATCCTGCTGGATCTGGCCGCGGACAAGGCCTTTGCAGCCGGCGTACCCCTGGAAGTGTTGAGCAACCCCACCGCAACGGCGGCAGGCGATTCGGTACCGGCCGCAATGACGCCGCAACCGGTCGAGAAGCCGATCGGTTACGTCGCCCTGGTGCGCCATGCCGCGCAAGCGTTGTATGCCCCAACGCGCCTGGCCCCACAGTCCGGGCGCATCGCGCGTGCGCCACTGCGCACGGATGGCTCGTTGCCTCTGGTGCGCGGTGCACACATCAAGGCCACGCCTGTGGCCGCCTGGCGCGCCAACGGGGCGCGCGGTCCGTTGTGGGTTGCCGCGATCAGGCTGCGCAACACCCTCGCCCAGCCTGTCGTGCTCGATCCACGGGATCTGCGCGGCCAATGGCAGGCGGCGAGTTTCCAGCATGCGCGCTTGGGTCCTTCGGGGGATCCGACCGACACCACGACCGTCTACCTGGTCTCGAATCGTCGCTTTGAAGCGGCCCTCGGGCCGTTCGCACCGCGGGCGGCCAAATCTGTGCAGGTGACGCCATGATTACCATGAACCGGGTGATCCCGATCATCGGTGGCCTGGTGGTGGTGATCGCGGTTGCGGTCGCACTCAAGAGTGGTGAGCGCAAACCCAAACCGGACATGCTCAGTGACCTGCCCAGGGCCGCCTCACCGGACGTCGACACACCGGCCGATACGGTGCGTTCGCTGTCGGCACAGGTCGCACAGATGGTCGATCAGACCAGGCGCCTGACCGAGGAGAACCAAAAGCTGCGCGAGCAAAATGCCACCGCCCTGGATCAGGAGAAGCGCGTGGCCGCGAAGGTGCGCGCCGAGTTGGCCCAGGATATTGATCGTGCCGGGCGGCGCGATGACCAGACCCTGAATGCCCTGTCACAGCAGCTGGAAAAACTGCGCGGTCGCCTGGCCAATGTCCAACCCCCCGCACCGGCGCCCGGCGACATGCCGGTCGGCTTTGGCTATGACGGCACGACGACGACAGGCACGATTCATTGGATCAACGGACTGGATGCACCCGCCGCGGGCCCCACCGATGAGGGGTCGACGTTTGCGCCAGTCCCCGGTAGCTCGCTCCTGCACCCCAACATCCCAGGGGGCAAGCCTGCCGGCGATCCCAGCCTGGTCAACGCCGTCGCGGCGACGCCGGCCAAGGCGGCGGTCGAGCCGGTATACACGATCCCCGCCAATGCCACCCTGACCCAATCGACCGCCTTCAGTGCCCTGATCGGGCGCGTGCCGGTCGGTGGCCAGGTACAAGACCCGATGCCGTTCAAGGTGCTCATCGGGGCGGAAAACCTCGCTGCCAACGGCCACCAGATCCCCGGCCTGGAAGGCATGGTCATGTCGGGTATCGCGGTGGGCGACTGGGCGCTCTCGTGTGTGCGTGGCTCGATCCTATCGGCCACCTTTATCTTTGATGACGGGCGTGTGCAGACCTTCGGCGAGAAACAGCGCAAGCAGGGACAGGGCAACGATCGTCAGCAGGAAAGCCTGGGCTGGATCTCGGACCGCTTTGGCACACCCTGCGTGAGCGGCAAGCGCATCACCAACGCGCCCGAGTTCCTGGCACAACGCATCGGGGTGATGGCCTTAGGCGCGGCGGCCGAGGCGGCTGCGGCCTCGCAGACCACCAGTACCGTCAGCGACCAGGGTACGTCCAATACCACCGTCACCGATGATCAGGGCAAGTACATTCTGGGCAAGACCATCGCCGGTGGCGCGCAGGAGATCGACACCTGGCTGATGGAACGCCAGGCGCAATCGTTCGATGCGATCTTTGTCGCGGCCGGTGAGTCGGTGGTCGTCCACCTCGACGTCACCCTACCGATCGACTACGACCCCGCCGGGCGCAAGCTCGACCACCACGCCCGCCTGACAGGCCCTGGAGGTGCTTATGGCTACCTGGATTAAACCAATTTTCGTGATTGTCGTGGTGCTCGGCCTGACGGCCTGTGCGACCAGCAAGGAAGACGTGATTCCCCAAGATGGCCCGGACATGCAGACGATCTATGACACCCATCAACGCAACGCCGGCGCCCAGCGCCATCTCATCACGCAGCGCGCCGGGCTGGATCGGTCAATCGCGCGCGGGGCCGGCGACCTGCGCGACTTCACCCAACAGGCCAGCAACGAGATAGAACAGGTCTTCCCGCTGCTGCCGAATCCGCAGATGGTGCTATTTGTGTTTCCACACTTGAGCAACGAGGGCGCGCCGGTACCGGGCTATACCACGGCATTCCCGCTGTATGCGATCGACCAGTACGCGATGCCCGGCGAGGAAAACCGGCCATGAGCGATCTACTCGCCCTGTTTGGCCTGACAGGCAGCCCAGCAGACCCACAGCCTGCCACCGGCGCGCGTCATCGGCCGATCACCCGCGCCAAGGTGGCGCGCGGTCAGTACGGCCTGCCGCCCTCGTTTACCGATCTGCTGCCCTGGAGCGAATACCTGGCCGAGGATGACGCCTTCCTGCTCGAAGACGGACGCAGTGTCGGTGCGGTGCTGGAAATCACGCCGGTCGGCTGCGAGGCGCGTCCTGCGCGCTTCATGGCCGATCTGCATCGCGGCCTGTTGGGGATGCTCTCCAATGTCCTGGAGGTCGACCCCTCACCCTGGGTGGTGCAGATCTACGTGCAGGATGAGACTGACCTGCGCACCACCAGCACCGCGCTTGCCGACTACATCCGCGCCGATATCCGCGACAGCGCCCTGACCCGGCACTGGTTGGCGGTGATGGATTCGCATCTGCATGCGACGGCGCGGCCCGGTGGCGTGTTCGACGACAGCATCGTGACCAACTGGCGTTGGGGCGGCAAGCTGCGCCGCACCCGCCTGGTGGTCTACCGGCGCTTCAAGCGCGAAGAACAACCCCTGCGCGATTCGGTTGAGCAGCTGCGCGACCAGGTCGGTCGGCTGCGTGCCTCGCTCGATGCCGCTGGCGTGTCTTCGCGCGTGGTCGATGGCGAGCATGTCTATCACTGGCTGCTGCAGTGGTTCAATCCCAATCCGGGGATATGTGACGGTGACAGTGCGCGCCTGGGCGATGTCGCGCCCTACCCCGGTGATGATGATCTGCCGTTCGGGCACGACTTTGCCGAGATGCTCACGCTGTCGGTACCGCAGTCGGATACCGAGAACAACCTGTGGCGCTTTGATGGCATGCCGCACACGGTCGTCTCGGTACAGGGCCTGCGCCGATCGCCCGAGATCGGTGTACTGACCGCCGAGCGCGCAGTGGGTGATCAGATCTATGCGGTATTCGATCGCCTGCCGGTCGGCACCGTGATGGCCCTGACCATGGTGTGCAAGCCCCAGGACATGCTGCGCGCACATGTGGCCAACGTAAAGCGCGCCTCGATCGGTGAGGGTGCCGAAGCCGTGCTCGCGCACGAGAATGCCTCCCAGGTCGAGATCCAGATGGCCCGTGGCGACCGCCTGGTGCCCGCCTACTTAAGTTTCTATGTGCGCGCCGAGGATGACAACGCGCTGCGCCGCCAGGTCAACCATGTCGAGAGCCTGCTGCTGCAGAACGGTCTGCAGACCATCGGGCGTGAGTCGGAGTTTCTGGCCTGTGACGCGTGGGTGCGCAACCTGCCGATGAACTACGACCCGACGCTCGATCGCAGCAATCGCCGATCCCGCCTGATGTTTGGCACCCACCTGACCAGCCTGCTACCGGTGTATGGCCGCTCACGCGGTACCGGCAATCCCGGCCAGCTGTTTTGGAACCGCGGTGGCGAACCCCTGAGCTTTGATCCCCTGAACAAGGACGACCGCAAGAAGAACGGCCACATGCTGATCGTGGGACCGACGGGTGCCGGCAAGTCCGCCACCTTGGTCTACCTGATGATGCAGGCACTCGCCGTGTGGCGGCCGCGCATCTACCTGATCGAGGCCGGCAACAGCTTCGGCCTGATGTGCGACTACCTGCGCGCGCATGACCTGTCCGTGCATAGCGTGGCCATGCAGCCGAACGCGGATGTGAGTCTGCCGCCGTTCGCCGGTGCGCTGTCCCTGCTCGATTCCGATACCTCCCTGGAAACTGTCGACGTCGACTCGATCGATCCCGACGAGTTGGACAACGAGGAGGCGCTGGATGCGCTTGAGGAAACCCGTGATGTGCTGGGTGAGATGGAGATCGCCGCACGCATCATGATCACCGGTGGTGATGCGCGTGAAGACGCGAAGATGTCGCGCGCCGATCGCATGGTCATCCGCCGCGCCATCCTGGATGCCGCCACGCACGTGCGCGAAGCCGGGCGTGAGCAGGTCATCACCGAAGACGTGGCCGCGTCCCTGCACCGCGTGGGCAAGGACGAGGCGCTGGATCCGCGCCGGCGCGAGCGCGCGGTAGACATGGGTGATGCGTTGCTGCTGTTTTGCTCCGGCATCGCCGGGCACTTCTTCAACCGCGAGGGCGTGCGCTGGCCGGACGTGGATGTGACCCACCTGGACATGGGCATCCTGCAACGCGAAGGCTACGAGGATCAGCTGACCGTGGCCTATATCGCGCTGATGAACCATATCAACGGTGTGGTCGAGGCACGCCAGCACGATGCCCGCCCGACGCTGGTGATTACCGACGAGGGCCACATCATCACCACCAATCCCCTGCTCGCGCCCTACGTGATCAAGATCACCAAGATGTGGCGCAAGTTTGGGGCCTGGTATTGGATCGCCACCCAAAACCTCGATGACTTCCCGGATGCCAGCCGGCGCATGCTCTCGATGCTCGAATGGTGGCTGTGCCTGGTCATGCCCAAGGACGAGGTCGAGCAGATCGCCCGCTTCCGCCAGCTCAGCGACGAACAGCGCCAGATGCTGCTGTCTGCGCGCAAGGAAGGCGGCAAGTACACCGAGGGCGTGGTGTTGACCGATCACCTGGCGGCCCTGTTTCGCAATGTCCCGCCGGCACTGGCCCTGGCCCTTGCTCAGACCGAGAAGGAAGAGAAGGCTGCAAGGGCGCAGATCATGCGCCGCCAGCGTTGCACCGAGGTCGAGGCCGCCGTGCACATCGCGGCCGAGATCGAGCGCCAGCGGGCGGGCGGCTGAGATGCGCGTCTGGCACCTTTTGACCTTTGCCTTGATAACGACCACGGCACTCGCCGATCCACGCGTGGAGGTCTTCACCGACCGCGCGCACCCGATCATCCACGCCGAGGCCTTCGCCCAGGTCCGCGTGGTTCGCATCGACGGCCTGGTGCTCGCCCAGGAATACCTCTCCAAAGGCCTGCCGATGGATGAGAACGCAGCGGCGAAGCGCGTCAATGCGCGCCTGGCGGCGCGCCCAAATCTCAAGGATCAGATGATGGCCGCCGGTGAAGGCCTCGCCTTGGCCCATCTGCAGTACCAACTCGATCGCTACCCGGCGATCGTGTTTGACGATAAGGCCGTCATTTACGGCGTGACCGACCTGGCCGTGGCGAAACGTCTCTACGAGCAACGCCTGTGACCGGGTATCCGCAGATCGCACGTATCGCCCTGCCGGCACGCGCGCTGTTGATCGCTTTGCTGATCACCGCACCCTGGCCAAGGGTTGGTTATGCGGCAAGCACCAATACGGCACAGATCCTCTCCAAGACCACCGCAGCCATCGGGCAGTGCCTGCGCTGGCGCCTGACCGGGATCTGTGTCTGGCTCAAGTGCTCACCAAAATGCAAGATCCGCGTCTCACCACGCGTCTTCAACTACGCACCCGATGCGGTAGTGACGGCCCACAACGATGCAGCGAACCACCCCTGGACTGAGCTGAACCCGATCCTGGCCAGTGCCAATGCCGGCCTGGCAGGCTTGGTGGGCGGCACTGCCGATGCCGCCGCGTCGGTCGAGGGTCGGCGCGAGCGTGGCAATCCTGACCGGGGCCGCGACCACCAGAGCTTCCGCGAGGCGGATCTGATCGGCCACCCGTTCGCGGCAAGCGGGCTGGTGCTGGGCGCGGTGGGCCTGGTCTGCCCACCCCGTACCATCCCGATGCTGCCGTACTTCGTGTCCACGCTGGACGCGATGACCTGGCGTGAGATCGTCCCGGTGGAATCGTTGTATCCCGCCTCCCTAATTCCAGGCATGAAGGAGATCGGCAACTGGCCTGCCAACACCTGGGGCAATGTGTATCCACGCACCGGCATGGCGCTGCAGCAGGAAGAACCCAAGGCCGGCGCGATCCTCGCCCAACGCGCCGGCGAGATCGCCACCCGTTCGGGTCAACCGCATGTCTACCTGCCACTGTCCTGGGCCCAGCTGAGCTGGGGCCTGAAGTACTGGAATCCACCCGCGCTCGAACCCAACGATGAAAGTACCGGCAGCTGGCAGATGCTGGAACCCAAGGCCGATACACAGTGCTATGGCTTTGGTGAGAACGACTCGCTGGGCCTGTCGAGCTGGTCAGACGGGCGCAGGGATGTCGGTGGCGACTATCAGTTCAATCTGTGGCGTCCCTACACCTGCTGCCGTGACCGTGGCCATTTCCTTTTCGCCCTACCCTGATCATGAGGAACCCCATGCGAACAACCCTTCGCCTGTGGCTGCTGCTTTCCCTGTCGGGCCTTGCCGGCGCCGGCGAGGTGCCGGTGCCGACGCAAGGCCAGGCCTGGTACTACACCATCGGTGGGGCAGAACCGGTTTCGATTGCGCTCAATCCCGCCGGGGCCAGCCAGATCCTCGATGCCCATGCCTCGCTGACCGCCAGTTACAGCTGCGGCAACTTCGATATCACCACCTCGGTCACCAATGCCTTTTCCAATGTCACCACCAGTCTTCAGAACACCGTGATGGGTGCGGCCACCGGTGCGATATCCGCCCTGCCCCTGTACGTGTTTCAGCGTGCCGCCCCTGGCCTGTACGAGCTGTTTCAGACCTATGCCGCTGACTTCAGCCTGAACTTTGGCGATGCGATCAAATCCTGTGAGCAGATGGAGCAGGAGATCCTCGCCGGCAAAGACCCCTACGCAGAATGGGTCCAGCTGGCCAAGGCCGGCGACTGGCGCAGCCTGATGGGCACCACCGCGGATGCGGTGGCCGCCAAACAACAGGTGGAGAGCAACGGTGGTGACGCCGGTTACCCCTTTCCCAAGGTCAGCAGCGGCGCTGTCGTGATGGCCGGTGGAACGAGTGGCCCGCCGATCGAGCCGATCAAGGACATCACCGGTGCCGGCTGGAATACCACCCTGGGCCGTCTGCCGGGCGACAACACCCTGTACATCCCACCCGCGACCGGCCCGGAGGTGCGCCTGGCGACACTGTTTCCGACACCGGCCGCCGCCGCCAACTACGCGGTCGACGTGCTGGGCGATACCGTGATCAGAACCTGCCCAGGTTGTCCGAAACGCGGCATTCCCGGCAACGGCCTCAATGTGAAGTACGAAGCCCACCGCCAGGCCATTGCCACGAATCTGGTCGCCCTGGTCGGCGGCGCGGGGGTACCGACCAATGCGGCACTTCAGCAGGTCTCCGCACCGGGCGTGGCAGTATCCGCCAAGGTGATTGAAACCCTGCGCGAGTTGCCGGCCGATGAGGCCGGCGTCTTCACCGGACGTCTCGCCTCGGAGGTCGCGATCTCGCGCACCATCGAGGAGGCCTTCGCCATCCGCCGCCTGCTGATCAGCGGCAAGCGCGTACCCGAGGTGATGAGCACCAAGCCCGCCATGGATGTGGCCGTGAGCGGGATTGCGGAACTCGAGCAGGAGATCAACAGCTTCCTGTTTGAGCAACGCGTCAGCAAGGAGATCGCAAGCAATGCCGCCGGCGTCGTGGTGGCGCGGCGCAACCAGCTGGACGCCCGCAGCCAGCAAACGCAGCGCCAGGGTCGTCCCGAGGCCTCCCCGCTTGAAGAAGGAGGCCGCTTCCAGTGACGCAACAAGAAGGTGCGTTTGACCCACGCCGGGCCCGTCGGCGCCTCCTGCGCCTGAGCGTCGCCGCGTTTGCAGCGGTTGCCCTGGTCATGCTCGCGCTGATCCAGATTTACGGCTATGAAGCCGTGCACGATGGCTGGGATGACATGGCCCCGGTCGTAATCGCGATCAAATGGGGGGGCATGGCGGTCCTGATCTGGCAATGGGACAACATCATCGCCTGGGTGGCAAAACGCCAACGCATGAGTAATGCCTACCGGGACTACCTGCTGGGCATGCGTTGGCGAGTGGCGATCGCACTGGTGATCCTGGAAGTATTGTTTGGCCAGAACCTCCTGGCTCATCTGCTGAACTGACGGAGACCGCCATGGCAGTCGACTCCTACCTCGAACTCTTCACCACTCTGTTTGGCTGGCAGTGGTACGGCATCATCTGGGATGCCCTCTCGGACACCGGGATCGTGTATATCCCGTTTGTGATGATCGTGATCAACGGCTGGAAGGATGCGGCACGCGGCGGCAGCTACGGCAATGTCCACGATCTCGCCCTGCGCAGCGTCGAGATCGAATTCTACGTGGCGGTATTTGTGGCCCTGATCGCCGGCCCACCCGCCGTGGCACTGGGCGCCAACACGATGAGTTACACCCCGTCGGCGACCCTGAATGCACCGACACCCGTGACGGCCACCCCGGCGCTACCGGACTCGAGTTATGGGTCGGCCGGCGCCTTCTCGGGCGCACCCGGCAGCGTCGACATCCCGGTGTGGTGGTATTCGATCCTGGGTCTCACCAAAGGCATCAACCACGCCATCATCGCCGGCATGCCCAACTCGGTCGGGATCCGCGAGGTGCAGCAGCAGGCGCAACTGGCCACCGTCAGCAATCCGATCGTGCGTGGTGAGGCCGGCCAGTTCTACAACGACTGCTATATCCCGGCCCGCTCGAAGTACCTGCGCGACAAGCCGACCAGTGCCGCCATCACCGGCCTTCTATCCGAGTACGGCGCCGATGACCCCGATTGGATGGGATCGCATGTCTATCGCGCACTCTACTACCCAAACATGCGCTCACGTACCCGTGTCACCGGCTGGCCCTACAAGGCATCGCGTGACGTGGATTACGGTACGGCGGCCACCGGGGGCTGGGGACAACCCACCTGCGCCGAATGGTGGTTGGGGGATGGGACGAGCACAGGTATCCGAAGCAAGATCAACGCCCTGCCGGAAGCGAGCGCACTGCGGAGCACGCTGTCGTCTGCGGCGACCCGTTTCTCCACCTGGCTCGGGCCACTGGGCAGTAGCGCCGCGATCGTTGCGGAGAAGCTCACCGACAATGCGGTGCGCAAATCATTGAGTAACTCCCGTGTAGAGGCGATGACGACCTTTCAGCCGGATAGTCTGGGTGCCTACAGTGGGCGTGACGGCGTATTGAGCAATCTGTATGGCGCCGCACAAGACATCGCCGGCACGGCCGGCGCAGGCCTCACCCACTTCAGCCTGGGCACCATGCTTACCGCGCTCAAGCCGATGCTGCCCACCATACAGGCCATCACCCTGATGGCGGTGTATGCCTTACTGCCGATCATTGTGGTGATCTCCGGTTACTCGCTGTCGATGCTGGCCGTCGGTGCAATCGGGATCTTCACCATCAACTTCTGGACGGTACTCTGGAAGTTTGCTCAATGGATCGATGAGAACCTGACCGTGGCTATGCACCCCGGCAACCTGGATGGATTGATGAACTGGGCGTCATCATCCGGCGGTGTGGCCGGTGCCACCAGCAAAGCCCTGATGCTGGATACCATGCTGGCAGCATTCATGATCGGAATGCCTGTGCTGTGGACAACGGTGATGGGATGGGCTGGCATCAGCATTGGCCGGAGTATTCAGCAAAGCCTCAGTACCAGTCAGAAGTCTACCGAACAAGCCGGCCAAGCAGGCGGGAACATGGGTTCTAAGACGGCATCCAAGGCAAGCGGAAAGTAGCTTCCCTTGCAACAATAGCAGGTCACCCGCCTAGATAGGGTCGGCTGGGATCAGCGTCTACATCGCTACTGGACACGAGCTCACCTCCATCGAATCGGGAGTAGTAGAGCGAATACCCTGTAGCAGCGAATTGGCTTTCGGCCGCTTCGTCCTTACCGTAACGCAAACCGAGCCACACAGCTCCGGCGACGAGCACGACCTGAACTGCCCAGAAAACCGACAGGACAATATATGGGACGGCCATTCCAACCAGGACAGCTACTAGCACGCCCAAGCTCAAAGAGTACCTGCGACAAGCGTTCACAACCCGCCCCAGGTAGGGGGCGCACCCCAGTCGATTCAGGGGCCAGTGCACCAAACGCACGATCGCGGTCGGCAGCCAGCGCACTCGTACCAATACCGTCCAGACAAAAATCAGGCCATACACGATGACAGCCGAAAAAAATCCAATTTCAAGCATATCCATTGTCAAACTCCTTCAATCACGCCCTCACAAGATCGGGCGTTTGGCTACGGAGGAACTACCCGCAACCGTCCATCACGAACGCCTTACCCTATCGGGCATCTCGGCGCTGGCCGCAGAGGAACCACGCAACGCGGCGTCTGTGGCCCACGAGTCTGACTGGCACTGCCCTCTAGCACCAAATAATGGCTCATAGCACGTCGGCGGGCAATCGCATCGATCAGGCGATCCTCTTTAGCATAGCTGTTCACCGGGGTCGTTTGAATGCGGCCCACAGCCGATTCCACGTGGCCTCGCACTGAGACAACACCCCGCTCGAAGTGTTCCTGCACGCGCCGGAATCACTGGCGTTGCACAGGTAATTGCGGATTCCGTATTGTGCCAATCCAGGGATTTGAGCCGGCGATCTTTGCAGGAACGCAAAGGGCGATGGAAAACGGCGGGAATGGAATAGGCAGGACCAATGGGAAGGGCCCAACCCAGAAAGGGCTGCCGCGACGTAGGTATGCGGCAAATGGCTCCCGCAGCAAGCTATCAATGCATGTTGGGAAAATCAATCTTCGGTCTCAAGGCCTATGACCATGATCGAACCGGCTTGGCCCAGGGGGAGCCGACTATGGCTACGACCTTCGGGTTATGAGCCGCTCTTGGACACATGTGTGCGCAAGCTGACACCAGCGAGCACAAGGAAAACAATAAGTTGCTTGAGTGGGCTTGTAAAGGCTTGTGTCAGTTCGAGCACGCTTGTGTGATGGGAATGTGATCAACACGTGCCCTGTCGACCATCGGGTTTACCACCCGACACTGCTTACTGTATCCGGCCGGACCATCGGATTACCGCCCCGAGGGTCGTATCAAGATCACAGACGCCGCCCAATTTCGGACCTCACTTCGCTTCCAGCTATCATCTGACGACAACACCAAACGGTCTTTCGGTGAGACAAGCGGCCTAAAATCCCACTATGCAATTGATCATCGGCAACAAGAACTACTCATCGTGGTCGCTGCGACCATGGATCTTGATGCGCGCGCTTGGCATACCTTTCACGGAAAGACTCATCCGGCTAGATGCGCCTGATTTCGACACTCAGCTGGCTACTGTGTACGACGGCTGGACGGTTCCCGTTTTGATTGATGGCGACAAGGTCATCTGGGAGAGCCTCGCCATTATGGAGTACCTGGCCGAACGTTTTCCGGCACTCGGCGTTTGGCCGCAGCAGGCGGAAGCGCGTGCGCTGGCACGCTCGATGTCGGCGGAAATGCATGCCGGGTTCACAGCCCTTCGGTCAGCATGCCCAATGAATCTCGGCAAGCGCTATGCTGCCCGAGACCGCGGCATCGACTGCGCGGCCGATGTAGCCCGTATCTGCCGTCTGTGGCGCAAGGCACGCGAAACCTTTGGTCAACGCAGTGGCGAACCTTACCTCTTCGGCGCGTTCAGCGCTGCCGACGCCATGTATGCACCGATCGTGACACGATTGGACACCTATGCAATCGAAGTACCGGCCGACGCGCGTGCCTACATGGAGACAATACTCGGGTCGGCCGCGTTCTCTGAATGGCGAGAAGCTGCTCTGCTGGAACCGTGGGTATTCGAGGCAGACGAGATCAATGAGGTCGCGATCAACGATCTTCGCAATACGTCGACTCATTGATGGGCACGCAACCGGCATCTCCGGCTTTCGCACGGCGGTTGACTCACCCCATTCTGTCAATGGAGTCGTCCAGCTTTATCTGGTGAGGGTTTTCGGTTGGCTGGCCGCGCAACACTTCCAGCAGTTCTCCCTGTTCCAGAATTCGTGGCGCCTCACCCTCGGTTTGTACAAAGGCCGCCCACGGCACGAACTTGGTCATTGGAAAAAGCTGGTTCTCCAGCGGCCACATATCGATGTTCAGTCCGGAGATGAAGATCAGATTCCTGTCCAGGTAGGCACCTTCCTTGACGATTGACCGATAGGTTCGATCGAACTCCATTTGAGTAGTCAGCAATGCGCCCGACAGGATCGGGAATTGCGACGTGACGATGCGCGGCATGAAGCGCAGCAGAATGTTTTCGATGTGGTGTCTGCCTTCGACCGTCAGCGGAATGTCGCGTTTGTAGTTGAACAGATTTGCGGTCAGACGTTCACCAACGGGCGTCGGTCGGGCCTCGCGGAACGCCGAATGGCCGACGGTGTCGACGAAGGGTTTTGCCGCGGCGAATGTTTTCGACGTGCTGAGAATCTGCAGCGGGTACTTGTAGCTGCCGGCTTCGAACTCGAACAAGCGGTCAGCGCGTAGAAACAGGCCCTCATTGCGGCTTTCGTCGGTCAGATTGCTGTCTACGGTAATGGCCTCTCGGCCGTCCTTGGTATGCAACAACAGGTTTTCGCATGCGAACGCGTATTCGTTTTGGTACCAGCAAAGGATGCTCTCCAGCTTTCCGCAACTCGCGCTGCAGGATTCGGGCATGGTCTGCACGCGTTTGTAGCTGCCGAACGTGTTTGAGTGCGGATCGAAGCCCACGTGGCTCGCCTGAATGATCACGAGATCGTGACCATGTGCGGCATAGGGCCCGTGACGGCCGGTTGAGACGACGCCGCCCACCTGGCCATGGTTGAACGGGAAAGTACCGAAATGCTTCGTGATCATGATGACGGGGAATCCCTGGCTCTCATCTGAGCAGAACGCCTGTGACGGCATAATTCTCCGCGGTTGAAAGCCGAGCGAAACCGCCCAGTTGAACAGCTGTGGCACGAAGTCGGTGTACGGCAGCATGTGCCCGTTCACGTGGTAATTGCGGATCGGGTTTATTTGCAGTTTGATCTGATCTGTCATGGCAAGGTGGCGCAGGCCTTCGAGGTTTTTGTTGACCTGACCGTTCAGTTTACCCTCCAAATTGCCTGCTGTCGGCCAAGCCGTGAACCGAAGACCACGCCAGGAGCTCCAGCGGGCTGGCGTATAGGCAATACAAATCATCACTTCGGTGGCTCGCAGCGGGCAGTCTCGCCTGATCGGCCCGGGCATCTGCCGTCGGCCAGCCACGCCGGCTCGCCCAACGGCATGTGAATCGGCGTCACGGCCCGGAACTCTTTCCAATGACGGCCTCGGCGACACACTTCTCCCCCTCCCGCCGGTTTTCTCGACGAGCGACGGATTTGGCCGTATTTAGAAGTAATCCAAAGAGTTTAGAACGCCCGCTTTGGCAGTCCTGACGCAATGCTGTGTTGCCTGCGTGACGGAGACTACCGAAGCCCCCTCCCGTCCGCCCGAACCATCAGGTTACCGATCCGAGGGTGTTGTTCGGCGGGTTAGTTAGCTTTCCCTGAGAGCAGCCCTGGCAGCCAGGGGCCGATAGAAAGTCCCCAGCCACTCACGGCGCGCTTACTGTCGCACGAAAACGCCGTATATACTGCGTACTTCCTCATCAGTGAACCTTTCTTGGAGAGAAGTCGATGCCGAGTTATGACTACCGTTGCGCAGCGAATGAACGCGTGGTCGAGGTGCGCCACCGTATGAGCGAGAAACTGAAGACTTGGGGCGAGGTCTGCGCCCGGGCAGGAATCGATACCGGGGATACCTCTGCCGACTCCCCAGTCGAACGCCTGATCACCGGCGGCAGCGTGGTCTCAAGTTCTGCACTGTCCAATCCCGAGCCGCCGAGCTGTGGCTCTGGTGGTTGTGCAGGCGGCATGTGCGGTCTCAACTGAATCGTCGACCGGGACTTGCCACTAAAGCCGATTGGGTCGAGGCGCAATCACCGCCAGCTAGCCTGCAGCGAAGACGCTATCCGCAGCCGGGACCGGCCTGAGTGCCCGCTATTCCGCCAAGAATACAACCTGGAAAGCGGACGCCGGGCTTGTGTGGCACAACAGTCTGAAAGCGACACACTTTTACCGATTAGATCACGTCCAGTTAACGACCGTTCTGTAACAAGTGCGGACTGTTGTGACAGTAATACTCGCCGCCGCAAAAGGCGGTGAACAGAAGTTGACGGCGTACTCGGCGACCGCCCGAATTTTGGCGGGAGCGGCCGTTCAGGTTCCGGCCGGGCTACGACCGCAATGGGTTGGTTAGCGGGCGTAGGTCGACAAATCTGGCTGAGCGTCAGCTTTCTGATCTCCTGAGCGGCAGCAACCGACACGGAAGAGACGGTCGGCTGGCGATTGGTGAGCGGCAGGTCATCCGCAGGAGCGGACCTTGGCGACCAAGACAGGTGGGTCTGAGAATGTTAAGGTTGTCGGATGCCTGCCCTCAGCAGCAGGCCTGCGGGTATTCACCGAGGTTCAAAGGGCGGGCGTCGGACAAGCCTCGAGGGAGGAAACCGCGGGATGCTTCGCGGGAGTGTGCGTAGACCGCAGGGCTATGGGGATTTGAATCTTGCCGCGTTGGTCTGAGGTGCCGATGCGCTGGATGATCCAGACCATGGCATGGCGCAGGATGTCGACAGTTGAGTGGATATCGCCGATGACCTGGCGTTGACGTCGGCAGAAATACCCGTCAGCGCAGCGTGGCACAAAGGCTGCCCGTATCGGCGCTGGCCAATAACGATACAGCAGGCAGTCTGAGCGAGGTATGGCGCGGCTGCTCATGTGGCACCTCGGCGCTGCGGTGGTGCACGGATCGATTGTCCCCGCGCCAAGATCTCGATGATGATCATCGGTGCGCCGCAGTCCGGGCAGACATAGGTCGGCTGCACCGGTTCGGCCTTGGCCTCATCGATACTCACCGCATCATCGGCTTCAGACGGTACGTTTAGCAGAGCCCGTACCCTTGCCAGATTATCCCGGCGCCCGGCATTGGCGATCAGGCCGTAATGACGGATGCGGTGGAAACCGGTGGGCAGGACGTGCAGCAGAAAACGGCGCATGAATTCGCCGGTGCTGAGCGTCATGGTCTTGTGTTTGGTCCTGCCCTTGGCGCGATAGTCCTTCCACTTAAAGGTGACCCCGTGCTCGTCCAGAGCGATCAGCCGGCTGTTGGCGATGGCCACCCGGTGGGTATAGCGGGCCAGATAGGCCAGTACAGCTTCCGGGCCGGCAAACGGGCGCTTGGCATAGACCACCCACTCACACTGCCGCAGCGGTGCCATCCAGTCGGCAAAGGTACTGGCGTCAGCCAGCGCGGCATGCTCACCGAAGAATTTCAGCTGCCCGGATCGATGGGCCTGCTCGAGTGCCTCGAGGAAACGCCGCCGAAACAAGCGCGAGAGGACACGTACCGGCAGGAAGAAGCCGGGTTTGCAGGCGACCCAGCGTTGCCCGTCGGGCGACAGGCCGCCCCCGGGGACGATCCCATGCACATGCGGATGATGGGTCAGCGCCGAGCCCCAAGTATGCAGGACCAGGGTCAGGCCGAGACGCGCACCCAGATGTCGCGGGTCGGCGGCGATGGTCTGCAGGATCTCGGCCGCGACCTGAAACAGCAGGCCGTAGATCACTGCCTTGTTGGTGTAGGCGATGTCGCTGATCGGTGCCGGCAGGGTAAAGACGACGTGGTAGTACTCGACCGGCAGCAGGTCGACCTGGCGGGCCTCGAGCCAACGCCGGGCGGCGCTGCCCTGACATTTCGGGCAATGCCGGTTGCGGCACGAGTTATAGGCGATCTCGTGATGGGCACAGGCCGGGCAATGCAGCACATGGCCGCCGAGGGCCGCGCTGCGGCACTGCGTGATCGCCGACATGACCTTGAGCTGGCCGAGGCAAAGATGCCCGTCATGGGCTCGCCGAAAGGCTTCACCATGGGTCCGGAAGATGTCACTGACCTCGAGCTGAGGTCGGGACACCACGCCGACTTACGCCGTCGGCTTCAGGTCCAGATACTCCAGCGGCCCCTTCACCTCGTGGAGGATTTTCGTCGCCACATGGGTGTAGCGGGCGGTATTGTCCAGCTTTTGGTGGCCGAGCAGCACCTGGATCACCCGGATATCCTCCCGCTGCTCCAGTAGGTGGGTAGCGAAGGCATGGCGCAGGCCATGCAGCGTCACGCGCTTGTCGATCTCGGCAGCGTCCAGCGCGCGATGGAAGGCGCGGTTGAGTTGGCGCGCGGACAGATGATTCACCGGGTCCTGCCCGGGAAACAGCCAGCCGCCGGGCAGCACCTTTCGTTGTGCTTTGCCCTCCCGCCACCAGACGCGCAAGAGCTCGAGCAGTGCCGGCGAGAGCATGGCGTAGCGGTCGCGCTTGCCCTTGCCCTGCTCGACGCGGATTACCATGCGCTTGCTGTCGATGTCGGTCACCGTCAGATGAACCACCTCGCTGGCGCGCAGACCGGCGCCGTAGGCGACCCCGAGTGCGGCCTGGTACTTGAGGCTACCGGCCGCCTGAAGCAACTTGGTGATCTCCCCAACGCTCAGGATCACCGGCAGCTTGCGTGGCTGGTGGACATGGCTCGTATGCCTCATCACGCCAGGCCGATCAAGGGTGATCTCGAAGAAGAAACGCAAGCCGGTGAGGGTTGCGTTCAGCGTGGTGCTGGAAGTGTTCTGCTGAACCAGGTACAGCTGATAGCGTCGCAGGTCCTCGGCGGTCGCGGCGTCCGGCGACTGTCCGAAGAACCGCGTGAAGTTCTTCACCGCTCGGACGTAGGCGATCTGGGTCCTTGGGCCAAGCTTGCGCAGCGTCATGTCGTCGATCATGCGTTGACGCAGGGGGCTGATGGCGCGAGTCGATTGGGTCATTGGTCTGCTCCTATCGAGAAAAGAGGCGGATTGCCTCATTCCTCAACATAGGAAACAGACCATCGATCTCAGTGACCCATCGGGGTTAAATTGAGGTCCTACCGCGTTAGCGGTTTAGTCC
>Ga0316192_10000407_pt1 | contig 31456 bp, 24 predicted proteins | sample MerIslwburrow_MG_FD_204931 | JGI IMG/M metagenome (GOLD analysis project Ga0316192, IMG submission 204931) | Coastal sediment microbial communities from Maine, United States - Merrow Island worm burrow | ecosystem: Environmental > Aquatic > Marine > Coastal > Sediment | place: USA: Maine...
GTTTCTTTTGACCAAATATTTTTACCTTCTTCACCAGGTTTTAAGCTGGTGAGGCTAAGCCCGTAAGGTTTTTCAAGAGGGCCATGTCCACCACCTCGTGCATGTAAGATGGCAGGGCATCCATTGGCCATTGTATTGAGGATGGGAGTGTTATGAACGGAAGTGCCTGTGTTTTCACGCCAGAGAATTTTCCCCGTTGTTTTGTCAATACCATGAATATATGTCCAGAAAGTTTTGGGATCGCTGCCATCTGGAGCTTCGAGTTTAGTGTTTTTTCGACTTGGATCATTGGGACTTTTTATTTTAAGATGATGTTCTTTGTCTTGAATCTCAACATAAAGAATAGTGTTGTTGAACATTATGGGTTCGCATTGACGATTACTGTGTCTGTTACGTGGGACAAATTCACGCAACCATATTTTTTTACCTTCCATATCATAACAACCCATTGAGCCGCAACGATTAAAAAACCACACATGTTGACCATCAGTGACAGGAGCAAAAACGCTACCGTCGGTAAAGCCACTGGCCAGATCCATTTGAAAGGTTCCGGGTAGCTCAACTTTCCAAAGGATTTTACCCGTGTTGGCATCAAGACAAAATCCAAAAATGTCTTTTACTTTGGTCTTTTGCTTAACTTCCGTGAGTGGCACATGTATGGTGGTGAAGGCTTTATCCCCTGAGATAACCACAGCACTTTGTCCAGCTTCTGGCATAGGAGTGCGCCAGAGAATATTTTCGTTACGGACCACACTCCATTCTATAGGAGCTTCGCCTGAGGTTTGCCAATTGTTATTTGGTCCGGAAGCTTGTTGCCAATTATCATTAGCCCATAAATGGGTTGTGCTTAAAAGTGTAAAAATAACAAAAAATATTTTTTTCATGAGTGTTCCATTATCCGATAATAGGTGATGATTGTCTAAAATTTGTTGGTTTTAGTTATTTTTAAAATTTTAACAAAATTAATGTCAAGTCTAGGTAAAATAATACTCTAGAGTTTGTTTACTTCGACCATCGGTGGTTTGAATTCACACAAAATAGTGGAATATTTTTACTGAGAGTGAGGGGGTGATAATGAGAAATATAGTGCTTTTCATTTTAGTTTTATGGTTAGCTACAGCCTGTTCCAGTGCCAAAGAGAACAGTATGGAAGCTGCATTGGAAAGAATGTTAGGCAATAGTTTTAAAGAGGTTATCCGTGATTTAGAGATGAAAGACTTAAATATTGTTGAGAAATCTCCTGAGATTTATCAGGCCGTAAGAGGTATTAATTTGGAAAGAGAAGAGATTTATCTTTATACCCGTTCGTTTGATGCCGTTAACACTTTACGCACGGGTGTGGCTAAGCCCAAAAGTTTTTATAATAAATCTGTCGCCGGTATTGCTTATCGAAAGAACGATCATTGGATAAAGGTAGGAACTGGTCATTTCATGCCTCGAACATCTCGTTAAATTTACAAATATCGAGTACTATGGGGTGCTTCATGCAAATATCAAATCTAAAGCGCTTCATCGTATAGGAACAAAGAGTAGTGAAAGAATTTCATGGGTTACAACTAGATGAATTTCAAAGTCAGGCGATTGAGTCGATTGACAAGGGAAATAGTTGTGTTGTGGCGGCACCAACAGGTTGTGGTAAAACTCTCATTGCGGAATATGCCATAGAAAAGATGATGGAAAGGGGAGTGCGTGTGTTTTACACAGGACCCATTAAAGCGCTTTCCAACCAAAAATTCAGAGATTTCACTCTACGTTACGGAGTGAATAATGTGGGGATTGTGACGGGAGATGTGCGCATGAATTCCACAGCCCCTATTGTGGTGATGACCACGGAAATTTTTCGTAATTCATTATTTGATGGTGTGGGTGGTAGTTTGGATGATGTGCACTGCGTGATTTTAGATGAAGTGCACTATCTTGGAGATTCGGAACGTGGAACGGTGTGGGAAGAATCCATCATTTTTGCCCCAGAACATATTCGTTTTGTTTGCTTGTCAGCGACGGTACCTAACGGCAAACAATTCACCGATTGGATCGGTCACGTTCGTCAAGAACAGGTGGATTATATTATTGAACCTAACCGCCCTGTTCCTCTCAAACATCATATGTACATGGGGAATCAAATGTTTGATGCGCCTCTTTTGAAGGGTTTGATACAAAAATCAAGTCAATTCAAAAAAGGGAAAAATAAGTATGAAAAGGAAAGGGACGTTCGTTCTTTGATTGTTTTGATCAAAAAGCAGAAAAAAATTCCAGCGCTTTATTTTTGTTTTAATCGTAAGGAATGTGAGGCGAAGGCAGGCGCACTTCAATCAATTCGTCTGTTGACAGATGAAGAAAGTGAACGGGTACTAAACCAGTATGAATTACTGATAAGGCGTTTGCAAATAGATCCAGATATTGCTACCGCCAATGAGATGAGAGATTTAGTCGAGAGAGGTATTGCCTACCATCATGCAGGTTTGTTGCCCGCGATGAAAGATGTTGTGGAACAGCTCTTTGCGACGGGTGGGATTAAGTTGTTGTTCTGTACAGAAACTTTTTCGATGGGTGTGAATATGCCAGCAGCTACTGTAATTTTTGACAATCTTAAAAAATTCAATGGTACATCTGTGGATTGGTTGAAGGTGAAAGAGTATACCCAAATGGCAGGCAGAGCAGGTCGGCGGGGGATGGATGCGACTGGAACGGTGATATCTTTGATTGAACCTAGAGATTGTGACATTCGAGCACTCAAACATATTGTGTCATCCAAAGTAGAAGCGTTGGAATCTAGTTTTAATTTATCTTATGGTTCTTTGTGTAATCTTGTGGAACGTGTGGGAGGACAACGCGTTTTTGAGACCTTAGAAAAAAGTTTTGTGCATTACAGTGGCAAAGGGAAAAATAAAAAAGGCTTAGGCCGTTTGCGTAATGTTCTTAATGCTCGATTGGAAGTGTTGGAGCATTTTGGTTATGTTAAAAATTTTGATCTCACTGAAAAAGGTCGTATGGCCGGACGTATTAATGGCTTTGAGGTGATGGGGTGTGAGTGGTATTTTTCGGGGGCCTTAAACGATCTGTCTGATGAAAGTCTAGCAGTGTTGTTTATGGCAGCGGTTTTTGAATCACGACGTGGGGACTGGTACAAAAGACCCAATTGGGACAGGATTCAGGAAGAGTATATGGCAGCGGGTAAGGCTGTCTTTGATTTTAGAGAATTTGAAATAGATTTAGGTATTCCTCCATTAAGAGAGCTGGATTTCAAATTCAGTCAAGCGGTGTTGCACTGGTATAGAGATGGTGACTTTGCTTCTTTTAATAAATTCACTTCGGCGGGAGAAGGGGATTTGGTGAGGAACTTTTTACTGTGTTGCCAATTTATAAGACAGATGTCTCGTGTTGTGCCTGACACGAAACTGGTGGAACGTTTGAAAATGGTGAGAAATAAGCTTTTTAGGGGCGTTATGGACGCTGAAGCTCAATTGAGGCTAAGTTGTGAGAGTGAAAATGATCCGAGTTGTAGTTAATGCTAACAAAGTCTTATTATTTTTTTAAGTGAAGGCTCCTCCAGTGGCATCATGTGTTTGAGGTCGTGGAGCATTATTGCCTAAAAAATGTATATTCAATGATAAAAATAATGATTTTAAAAAAATTACGACTATTTTTGATAATACTTAAATTTGAATTTCCTATAAAAATCATCATTTTAGAAGGCATAAATGATGTTGAATTTCAATTATAAAAGTGAAAATGATGAAAATGTGGGTGAATAGAGGGGAATTTTGGATTGGCCCTGTGATAAAATGCGTTAATGATTGAATTTAGAGACCCTAAAGAATTTAAAATTATTCCGCGACATGTGGCTATTATTATGGATGGTAATGGTCGCTGGGCGACTTCTCAAAATTGGCTTAGAACGAAGGGGCATAATCAAGGGGTGCAGACGGTTCGAAAAATCACGGAATTATCATCGTATTTGGGATTGGAGCAATTGACCCTTTACTCGCTGAGTAGTGAAAATTGGTTGTCACGTCCTAAATTAGAACTCAAGTTTTTAATGAATCTTCTTAAAAGTTATGTGAAATCTGAACAACCTACCATGATGAAAAACAATATCAAACTTATCACGATAGGTCATGTGGAAGAATTTCCTAAAGATGTGTTAAAAGTGCTGGATGAAACTAAAAAAATGACGTCAGAGAATACAGGAATGATTCTTTGTCTTGCCTTGAATTATGGTTCACGACAAGAAATTGTGGAGGCAGCTCAGGCGTTTTCTCAAGATGTGAAAGAAGGCGCAAAAGAAGTTAAAGATTTGAATGAGAATTTGTTTGCCAGTTACCTTTACCAGCCCAAGATGCTAGACCCCGATTTGTTGATTCGTACGGCAGGTGAAATGCGTATTTCCAATTACCTATTATGGCAAATTTCATATTCTGAAATTTATGTGACGGATAAATTATGGCCTGATTTCTGTGAAGAAGATTTTTATTTGGCCCTGGAAAGCTTTTCCAACCGAGAAAGACGTTTCGGTGGATTGCAAAATCTGAACAGAACATCCTAAATCTTGTGTGGTATTCTTCTGAAATCTAGAATTTTTTATGGCTCCTTGATGGTCTTGTTTATCTCCACCGTTGTTTATTTTGGTGAAGAAAAAGGGATTTTATCTCTTATTGCATTGTTTGGTGCCTGGGCTGTGGTTGAGGCTGTGAGGTTGTTTAAGGCTTTTCCACTTAACATGTTGTTGTCGGTTGTGGCAGCCTTATTGGTTGTGGGTTTGCCTATGACAGCTTTTGCCTACCATCTTAGATTTGAACCGGATAATCCGCCGATTCCATTTGCAGTTATTGTGGTTTTATTGATAGGAACAAAGAGTCAGGATATTTTTGCGTATTTTAGCGGTTCTTTTTTTGGCAAGCATCCTTTGGCTCCTCGTATTTCTCCTAAAAAAACATGGGAAGGTGCGATAGGAGGCGTTTTAGGTTCAGGTATAATGACTTTAGTTTTTGTAAAATTATGGGAAGTAGATGTGCCACTTAATCCTTTTGTCTATGGTTTGATCCTTGGTTTGGGTTCTCTTTTAGGAGATTTGACAGAATCGAAGATCAAAAGAAAGGCTCAGATAAAAGACAGTGGGCAAGTGTTGCCAGGTTTTGGTGGGATATTTGACATGGTGGATAGCTTGATTTTTGCAGCTCCTTTTTCATTGTTGTGTTACCTATGAGTCAGAACACGGGCAAACAAACGCGGAAAAGCTTTATTGAAGATCTTCGTAAAGAAGAGAGTGCAGGGACTTTTTTTAATTTTTTCAAACGTCCGGTGCAACATCCCAAACTTATGGTGATTGGACTGCTTTTTTATGTGGGTGTTTTGGCGATCATTTTCTTATCTCAGACTTACCCTCTAAAATTAAGGGAGGGTGTCCCTGTGAGAAGGAATATTATTTCTCGAGTAGACTTTAGCTATGAGGACCAGAAAAAAACGGAAGAGAAAAAAGAATCACTACGAAGAAATGTTCCACCTGTCCTGAATGTGGATGAAGAAAAATATGGAGAAAAATTAGCCACTGAACTTGATGGGGATATAAGAAGTTTGATTCCGGAAATCATTGACAAAAAAACTTTATCGGCGGTTGATGATTCGGTGAAAAGTAAATGGTTTATTGAAGAAAAGAAAACGTTGTCAGAAGACGATTTTCTTCATCTCAAAAAGGAATTAGAGTACGCTAAGGGACTAAATGAAGAGAGGGCCAGCACACGTATAAAAATATATGACTCGTTCAAAGTATTTGTTGTGAATTTGTCAAAAAAATATTGGATTCATCCTAACTTATATGTGGAATTGGATCTGTCTTATGATAGTGATAGTGTTAGATTTTTTAAGGCGGATTCACCTGAAAGTCGTAGTAACTTATTAGTCTACAAAGATAAAGAAGAAGAATTAAATCCCGCTAAAGCAGAAATAGAAAAATTACTTGAGAGTTCTTATAACGATTCGATGCAAAATCCTTTGTTTCATTTTCATGAAGACAAAGAGAGGATAAAAAATATTTTGGTTAAGCTTTTTGTTCATCGTATAGGAGTTAACGTTCAACTTAATAAGGAAGAGACGGTTAAAGCGCAAAAAGTGGTGGCTAGTGTTGTCAAAAAAACATATGAGTTCCCCAAAGATAAGATGATTGTGCGACGAGGCATGATTCCTACAGACATTCAAAGTGCTCAGGTTCTGGAAGAAATGGTGACTTATAAAAAAATGCCTGAATACAAAGTAGGTCAGATGTATCGCATGGGTGGTCGGGCATTGATTTTCACATTTTTTTATATCATTTTTTTGACGATCCTGACAGAAAGAAAGTCTTCTATCACCAGCAATCAAGGACGCTTTTTCTCTTTTTCTGTATTGACAAGTTTGGTTGTTTTTTCAGCTTTTTGGATGGAGTTCAAAGGTTGGTCGTCCTTGTGTATCCCCTTTTTGTTTGTGGCTGAAGTGTTTCAGATTGCTTACAAAAGACGAGATAGTTTTTTAGCCATTATATTTATGGGGGTCACACTAACACTTGTTGTTGAAGTGTCGTGCATTGCTTTGGTGATGACTTTAGGAGCATTAATTGCGTTGTACTGTTCTAAAAATATTAAGAATCGTTTGACATTGTTATTCAGTGGTGTGGTGGGTGGTTTCACTATGGCGGTGGTGGACCTCGCTTTTGTGGTGCCTTGGATGCCTAAGAACTCGACAGTAGAGTACGCGGCCTATTTTTCAGATTCAGGAGTTGCTTTGCTCAACGGTGTTGCCACGGGTATGTTGATTACGGTAATTTTACCATTCATTGAAAAGATTTTTAGAATCACAACGCCCTTAACGTGGCTAGAGCTTGGAAATATGAATCATCCAGCTCTTAAGAGAATTGCTATGCACTCCCCTGGCACCTGGCAACATTCACTTATGCTTTCAGCATTAAGTGAAGCGGCTTCAGACGCCATAGGAAGAGATGGTTTGATGAGTCGTGTGGTTTGTTATTACCATGATTTAGGTAAAAGTTTGAAGCCCCAATACTATATTGAAAATCAACAGGGGGGTGGTGAAAACAACCCCCATGATAGGCTCACGCCTGCGATGTCGGCTCTTATCATTCATTCTCATCCTAAAGATGGGGCAGAGCTTGCACGACAATACAAATTACCTGACCAAGTGATTGATGCAATTTTGCAGCATCATGGAACAACCCGCGTGGAGTACTTTTTTCGTATGGCTATGAAAAATGCTGAAACTCCAGAAGATGTTTTTGAAGACCAGTACACCTATCCTGGCCCTAAACCCCAATACAAGGAAATGGGGATTATTATGTTGGCAGATAGTGCCGAATCGGCAACACGTTCCTTGAAAAATCCAACACCTGGGAAGATCAGATCGACCATTGAAAATATTGTGAAAAATAAAATGGAAATGGGGCAGTTAGATGAGTCGGGGTTGACACTTACCGAGATCAGTCAAGTAATTGAAACTTTTACGCGGGTGATCAATAACATCCACCATCATCGTATCGAGTATCCAGATGACCCGAGAAAAACTGCCGAAAAGACTAGTGACAACGATAATGCAAAGACGCCCGTCTCTACTTCTTGACAATCGAGTCGAAGGACTCCGTTTGCCAAGAAAAAAGCTATTAATCTGTTTGCAATTTGTACTGGGCAAAAAATTAAATAAGCAGTTGGATGTGGTTTTTCTAGATGGAAAAACTATGAAACGTCTCAATCGTGATTATCATAATGTGGATCAAATAACAGACGTTTTGGCATTTCCCTATGAAGGAGACTATTTAGGTGAAGTGTTTGTTTGTTCGGATGTGGCTAAAAAACAATCCGCCAAGAGACGGTTGAGTTTCACTTCTGAATTGGTGTTGTATGCCGTGCACGGTACTTTACATCTCTTGGGCTATGATGATCGTGATAAAATAAAAGCAAAGAAGATGAGAGAAAAAGAAGTGCAAGTGTTGGCTAAGGCGGGCTTGCAAACAGACCGTTTGGAGACGATGGATGTTTGATACGGCGATTGTGATAGGTATAACTTCGGTTATGTTATTGTTGTTTGTGAGTTTGGCGACGGCTCTTAGTTTTTTAAATTTTTCTCAGTTGCAAGAAAAATTTAAGGGAGATGAATATGAGGCATTGCTCAAACGTTTGGAAAAGCGCGATGACGTTGAATTGTTGTCCAAATTTTTTTCAGTACTCCTAGCTATTTTTATTTCCATTTTTGCTTTTCATAGTTATTCAGAGAATTTGTTATTTTTATTGGCCATCGCAGGGGGGGTGGCTTTTCTGATTGTTCTGCTTCCCGTGGTGTTGGTTGCCCCTTGGGCAGAAACGGTACTTGTGGAGTTGATGCCTCTTTATAATATGCTGGAACTCATTCCTTTTGGAACTCGTACGATGAAGGTGATTAGACAAATGGGAAGTTATTTGGCTGGGGAGAGTGAGATTCATAGCCACAGCCTAGAATTGGGACATGTGCTCAGTGAAGGGGAGGCTGAAGGTAATGTGGACAGTGCAGAAAAGGCGATGTTGGAAGGGGTGATTGAATTGAAATCCACACGGGTTCGTGAAATCATGACTCCTTGGGCAGAAGTGGAATACCTTAATAATCAAGCAACAGTTAAAGAGGGCGTGGCTCAGTCATCAGAAAAAGGATTGTCTCGTTTACCTATTTACGATTCGTCTAAAGATCAGGTAGAAGGGGTGTTTTTTGTTCGAGATATACTAGAGAAAATTTCTCAAGAAAAAGAAGTGTTGAATGATCCGATAACCAAACATATGCGTCAGGTACCCGTGGTGCCAGAAACACGATCTGTTAGAAACTTATTAATTACGATGAGTAAAAGTCGAAATCAGGTGTTATTGATTTTAGATGAATATGGAAGTTTGGCAGGATTGATCACTTTAGAAGATATTATGGAAGAGATTGTGGGAGATATTAGGGATGAATATGTTGAAGAAAATGAAGAAATTCAAGTATTGAATGAAAACCAAGCAGAAGTCTTGGGTGGGGCAAGATTGGATGAATTGAACCGAGTTTTGGATGTTTCCTTGACAGATGGTCGTAATTTTGAGAGTTTGGCAGGATATCTGTTGAGTCGAGTGCAAAGAATTCCTCGCCGTGGAGAGACATTCACCTTTGAAAACTGTCATTTCTCTATTATTGCGGCGACTCCACGTAGGATTGTTAAGGTAAGGGTAGATCGTTCACTGTGATTTGTATTATAATCACGCGCCCTGAATGTAAGGATAAAAAATGAAAACTCTAATTCGTAGATCAAAAGTTAAAGGTAAAAAGCTTCACGGTTTTCGTGCACGTTCTAAAACGAAGGGCGGTCGTAAGGTTTTGGCTAATAGACGTCGTAAGGTTAAGTTAAAAGCTTTTCGTAACACTAAATAAGTCATCTTTTATAAAATACTTGAATAAACCGTAGGGATGCAGCAGCGTGTGTGCCTATATTTACAGTGATTTTAAATCATTACTATTTTCAACCATAAAAAAGGGCGTACACTTCGGTACGCCCTATTAATATCGATTTAAATTACTGAAGAAAATTATAGGAGAGCACGGTGAAAGGGTATTTCTTCTTCATTTTTGAAGAAACGTACCGCACCGCGTGCTAGTAATTCTCTTTGATCTTCAATGCACATGGTTTCCCAATTATCTTTATCCTTAGAGAGATTGTGCGTGTCATAATCAATAATAACTTGATCAAACTTTTGTGTTTTAGGTGCCAGTAATTTTGTACCTGTACTTTTAGATTTTTTCTCAAAATCTGTTGCCGTTGCAACATTCATTGTATTCTCCTTTTTATTTTTTTACTCCTAGTATATTTTTATGCAGTATTAAAACCACAAACATAGAATATCACATAAACTAAAAAATGTGAAATTTTATTTTAAAGTTGTTTTTCGGTAAAAATCTAATAAAGGCCCTTTATATTGAAAAAAGCCTTTATTTAGACGTTAATATCAACATTTGAAGCATCAACAAAAGCTTGAAGTCGTTGTTTGAGATTGTTTTTAGTTGCAATAACCTCTTCAGGGGGAATTTCTATCTCTTTATCACCATTTTGCACAGTAACTGAAACATTTCCATTCACCACCTTAAAATTGGTTTTTCTGAGAGAATTAAGGTGATCGGCAGTGGATTCTCTTAAATTTTCAAGTTCTTCGCTTAAACTGCTGGCCCTCTCATTGTTTTGTGTTTCTCTGTCATCAAGATTCTGTTTGACAGAATTTTCTGTTGTGATGTCAGAATTTTCTTCTTGAGATTGATGAGGTAATTCTCCAGAATGATGACCACTTTTTTGATCTTTTGTGACATCAGGCGTGTTTTGTACGGCATTTGCCGTTGTGGCTTCAGAAGATATTTCAACTGAATCTACTTTAGGTGTTTTTTGTGCCTGCTTTTGTTCTGGATCCTCTTTATTGCTGACTTGGGGATCCACAATAACGGGTGCGGCATTTCCAGTTCTTATATTAGCTATATTTTCCATATCCATTTTCTCTCCCTCCAATCTTAGAGAAAAGTTTTGTTTACATAACTTTACTTACTCCTACTTCGTCACCTATGAACTTGAGCTTTAGTAATTTTTAAGTAATTTATTAAAATATATGACAAAATAATGAAAATAAATGTAAGTGTTTGTTATATAAGTGTTTACAATTATATTAATAATGATGAAGAAACAAAAAATTGCCATAATTCCGTTTTTGTTGCTGTCCTTGTTCTTGGCGTTTGCCTACCAATGTGATCTTTTGGATGGTTCTATGAGGATGGGCGAAGACTTATTGAGTGTTCATTATCCCCAACAACAATCGGCGGCTGACAATGAAATATCCCCGAGTTATCGTTTTGGCCCTGGATTGGATCTTTTAGGGGAAGGGCAAACAGGAGTGTTGAGCCCTATAAATATCATGATTCGGATGATGGGCATAGGGATCGGTTTCACCGTAATAACGATATTTCTTCATTTTCTTGCTTTTTTAGGAATGGGATTGTTGATGAGGCAGAGGGGTTTGTCAATAAAAGCGTGTTTGATTGCCATGATTGCTTATGGAGGCAGTCTTTTCTTTTTATTAAAAGTGGAACATTGGATGAATTTTCAAGTTCTTTGTTTGTTGCCCCTTGCTGTTTATGGGCAAGAGAGGAAGGATTTTAAGGGAATTATATTGTCTGGCATCATATTTGGTTTAGTTATGTTGGGAGGTGCACAGCAATTTGTTGGTATTGCTTTCCTTATATTGCTTATTAATAGTTGGTTGGAAGATTGTTTTTCATTTCGTTATTTTCTTATTGTTATAGTGATAGGGCTGTCTCTTGCGGCTCCCCAATTGACAGCGACATGGAATCAATTTCAGATAAGTGAGAGGGTTTCAGGTGTGGATAGTGTCCAACACAGTTTGCCTTTGTCTCATCTGTTAGGGGTATTTTTTTCACATCCTTATGGAGCTCCAGCCCAAGGCAATTATTTGGGTGGAGGGCCTTTTTGGGAATTTGCTCTATTTTCAGGGGTGGTATCCATTGTGTTGTTGAAGCATACACCTCGAAAATATGTATTAGTGCTGCTGATGGCTTTGTTTGTTTCTTTAGGGAGCCATTTTCCATTATTGTCTTGGATGCATGATTTGTACCCTTTAAACCTGTTTAGAGTACCTGCTCGTTATGCCTTCGTGTTTGTGTTTTTTGTAGCAGTGGCTGCTGCCCATGGTTTTGAAAATTTTCGCATACCAAAGAGAGTTAATGTGAAGATGTTAAATGTTGTGGGCATCCTAATGAGTGTCGTTTTGTTGGTGTTGGTGATACTGTGTTATAGGGGCACTTTTATAGAGACTGGTGAACAATTATGGGTAGAAATAATTTTACCCCGCTGGAAGGAACGCCTTCTGGATAGCGATCACGCCTTTTCTTATTTTCAACGCGCATTTGTTTCTGCATTTAATGGAACACTCGTGCAAATAGGGATTAGCGTATTTGCCTGCGTGATGACTTTTGTGTTTATGAAAAAAAGAAGGTTCGATTTTGTGGTATTTCTTCTTTTCTCAGAAACCTTGTTAGCGGCCTATAGTGTGAGGGGCACCGTAACAGAACTTGATATAGCTGAGACAAAAAAAATCGAAAAAAAAGGTCTACTCCTTACCGATTTTGAAGAGTTCAGAGAGAGAGAAGTGGCTGTCTGCGAAGTGACAAGTGATTGGAAAAAGCGATATTTAGCGGCTCGTCCTTTTGTGTCAAGCCAACTATATGGTTCAGGTAGTATTAATGCTTTACATCATAGTCCTTTGCATTCATTTGAGGTGAAGACTTGGCAAGGTCTTTTGAGAAATTCATTGGCAGAAAAAACGATAAAAGAAAATAATTATTTTTACCAAAGATCAGGGATTGATTACGTCTCAAAAAAGAACATGGTAGGCCATTGGACCTGGGTTAAAGTTCCTTATTATGAAGGTCAAGATCAAGCCCTTTTTTATGAAGGTGTCACGAGTCCCAGTACGAAAACTTTACATGAAAGAATGAAAGGTCGTCGTATTCAAGATTCTTTGGAATTTGAAACAGAAGAATTGATTTCACCAGCGATCCCCGTTCCATTAACGGGAGAAAAGGCGATTTACTTGGATAAAAAATACCAAGAGGGGTACTTGAGATTGCCTTCTTATTTGCCAGGTTGGATGGCCTTGGTAGACGACAAAGAAGTTCCCATTGTGTCGGTAGAATATGTTGCTTCAGCGATTAAAATACCGGCAGCTGCAAAGCAAGTTGTGCTGATTCAAAAAAGTACAATTCCTTTGTGGTCTGTTTATTTAGCTTTAACGATATGGGTGTTGGTATTGATCTCTTGGATTTATTTAACCAGAGAAGCGTGGAGGAGTGACAAGTTATGAAGATTATGCACCTGAGTGCAGCTCATGTTTATGGTGGGTGTGAAGAACATATCAGAACCTTATTGATGGCTTTAGTGGCTCAGCAAAATAAGGGAGATGAGGTGTTGTTGGCGGCCCCTAAAGAATCTCCTTTGTTTGAAAGTTGTGAAGGAAGTGGTGTAAAACTTATTCCATTTGAGTTTGGAGGAAAAAAAGATCTCTTGGCTCCCCTTCGTTTGCTGGCGATGGTGAGTAAAGAACAATGTGATGTGATACATTCTCACAATCGTCGTGAAGATCTGGCGGCATTGCTGGGACATGGTCAAGCAGCCGTCTGGACCACATTACACGATCGCATCAATATGACTCAGAGAGGCGAGAGAAGCCGCACGATGTTTGATAGAGTTTACGTTAGAATTTTACCTCGCTTTGATCGTGTGCTTGCAGTGAGCGAAGCGACCCTGAAGGATTATCAAGAATTGTCTGGTGACAAACGACCGACGAATTCGTTTATCACTAATGGCATGGATCTTTCTCGTATCAAAGGCGTTTCAACAGATCCAGGATTTAGAAAAAAACATGGGATAAAAGACACTACATTTCTTGTTGTTTTAAGTGCTAGAGTTCGCCATGGGAGTTTCGGTAAAAAAGGCCATGTGAGAATGTTGGAAGTATTGCAAACATTGTCTTGCCCTGTTCATTTAGTGACGGTGGGTGAGGATGAAGAGAGCTCAAGGCTCTTACAAAAAGAGGCATTTGATAGGGGGGTGCCTATCACAACATTAGGTTTTCAAAAGAATGCCTTACCACTGATGAAGCAGGCGGATGTGGTGGTGTTGCCTAGTTTGTTTGAAGGGCTCCCTAGGGCATTAATGGAAGCCATGGCATTAGGTTGTGCTGTAGTGGGCTCTGATGTGGATGGCATACGAGCCCTCACTGATGAGGGTCGAGTGGGTAAATTGGTGGGTGTACAAAATAAAAGAATGTGGAAAAAAACTTTGGAAGAATTAGCAAACAATCCTGTAGAATGCCAACGATTAGGTCGTGAAGCGAGCGAATTCATCAAAGAGCGGTTTAGTTCAGAACGTATGGCCAAAGAACATTGGGAGCTTTACCGTAAAACAGTATAGTTTTTGTAAATTCAAGGAGTAATTTATGGCGATCAAGATGAAAGTTTTGATAAATTTTTCTTATCTCTTTATGGTATTAGGCTGTGGGACTGCAACGAATACGGCCGACATAGATCAAAAATATAATCTTTCGGATAAAAAACATTTCCAATCAGAATTCGGTTCAATAGAAAGTGTAATCAATCAAACAAAATTGAATGCAGTTAGACTGAAGAATACCTATGTTTCTTATCTTGCTCATGACAAACAAAGAAACAAGAAAGTGGAATTTAAAATGTGGATTAGAGATTCAAAGACAAAAAGAGCTGAAGTGAGTATGAATGGTTATGTTAATGGGGTCATGGCTGTAGAAGGGCAACGGTTGACGATGTCTGTTCCAGGAAATCGTCAATATGGTGTCGTAGATATTTCAAAGCTCAATACAAAAAAAGTGACTGAAAAAGTTTATGAAATCGAAAAGGGAAAAATTGACAGGATAAGAAAAGAAATTTTAAAGGGAATTACAGTTGAAAAAAATCGTGACAGGAAAAGAGTAAGTGAAGGAGATACGGCAATTTATTTTGACATTACGGCTTTACCTCAGGCTGAAGACGGTAAGCGCTTTGATATTAATTTTACTGTGCATGTGAATGAAATTGAAGATATGAAGGTGTTTTATTGGCTCACTTTGTTGCATGATTATAAAGATAATGGTTATGAGCTTACAAACGATAAAGATTATCTTGTTTTGTCAAAATCAGATGCTCGATTTTTTATTGACAAAAAAACAGGGTTGCTTTATAAAAAAATTATTTATGACGAAAACGGCAATAATATTCTTGAAATCGTTCAAAAGAATGTTTCAATAAATTCTGATTTGAAGATAAATTCTGATTTGAAGATAAATTTTGTTACCGAGTTGGTGAAGCGGTGTGAGTCTGATAATTTTCAAGATATAAGCGTGCAGCTAGTCAAAATGCTAGAGGGGCAAAGATCAGATGGCTTGGCATCTACGGTAAATTTTATTTTGTATGATAATATGATATCTCTTGGAAATTATGTTAATTTTCAAAATGATGAACATAAGAGACTCTACAAAAAAATATGTGAAAATTACTTCGAGCATTTGAGGAGTAGCATTTATAGTAAGTTTACTGACAGGTTATGTTCTGATTTTGAAAAATTTCTTGCAACATCTTCATTCAATGAAAATGTAGTGAACAGTAAAAAAGATGAGTTCTTTCAAAGTTGTTCGAGAGATATAGAGGGGCTCAATGATGTGTTAAGGCAATGGTATGTTGAAAAAATTAAAATTAGCATCAAGAATGTCCAGAAATACAAAAAAGTAGCTGTTGAAGTGTTTGATTTTCACAAAGATTTTGCCGCCCAATTGATTAAAGAAGAAATTTTGTTAACTACCATTAATAAACATCTGGATGATCTGGTAGATAAGTATAGTGGTGTTTGAAGGGGAAAGTATATTTTCCCTGTCAAGACGATCGTTAATAACAATACGATTGTTGTCGAGAGTGCCAAGTAAAATTTCCTGTTGCATTACGCTTTGCATGGAATGAGTGTTCGGCTGGAATTTTGGGCAATATTGAAGATTTACCATTGTCACCTTTTAGAACAGATGATTGGAAGTGATGATTTTGTATTGGAATGTGCCCTTGAATTGTTATAATCATTTTGAACCCAAATTAGGAGAGTTTATATGAACAGTAAAATGAAGCATTTGTCAGCCGCATTAATTGCATTGATCTCCGTTTTGGTCATCATCTCATGTTCAAGTGCAACGGCTGGAAATAAAAATGAAACGAGGGCAGAGGCAAAAGAAAAAAAAGTTCTTTATGTGACGCATGAACCCGGCAAGTATCATAAGTACACTCCGCAATTGGCAGAGTTTAAGAAAATAGCTGAAGAAGCCAAGTGGAAATTGACGGTGATAACGGGAACGATGGAAGAGTTGATAGAGAATTTGAAGAAGCCGGATTTTGCCAAAGGTTACGATGCAATTGTCTATAATTTTTGTCTGGCACACTGTGCAGATTTGGAAGCCTGCGAAAATACGATTGCCCAAACGAGAGATAATGGTGTACCTGCGATGTTGATTCATTGTTCGATGCATAGTTTTTGGAACACTTACAAGCCAGGCAAAAAAAAGAAAGATAAAGAAACGGGGAAGATTACCCCAGCGCAGTCCACAGTTGATATGGGTTATAAAGGCAATGCAAAGGCTAATGAGGCAGCTGTGAGACAATGGGAAAAAGAAAACCCAGATAAATCATTTCCTATTTGGGGAGATTTCACAGGAATTGCCAGTACAAGTCATGGTAAGCATGCTCCCGTTAATATTGAAGTAATAAAAAAAGATCATCCGGCGGTTAAAGGTATCGCAGAAAAATTTATTTTTAGTGGTAAAACAGAGCTTTATAATAATTTTTATGTGACAGATAAAGTCGTATCTATTGCCAAGGGAGAGCAGGGTGGAAATGAATATGTGGTGTTGTGGACTTGTCCTCAAGGGAAATCTCAGGTGCTAGGTTTTACGATGGGGCACGCAATGCCTGATTGGCAAACGGAAGAATTCAAAAAAATTATGATTAATTCTGTGAATTATCTGATCGAAAATCCCCAACCTTAGTTTTTCATGAAATTTTAATTTTTTTACTTATATATTTTTCAAATTCTCGTAGTTATTAATAAGGAATAATGAGTAGTAAGCAGACCTTTGAGGACAGTCTTGTTGATCAGGTTCCCTACATTAGGAGAATTGTTCGACGGATAGCCAAAAACAGTGATGTGGTGGATGACATATCGCAAGAGGTGTGCGTACGTATTATTGAGAAGGAAAAATTGTGGAACAAAAACACCAATCAGCTATCCCATTGGATGAATGCGGTAGCAAGAAATTTGACGATAGATTACCTGTCGAAAAAGAAATTGCCGACTTCAGTTATGCCAGACGATTTATATATGAATTTAGAACAAAAGACATTTTCCGAAGAGCAGATAAAATGGGTACTACAGCAATTTTCGTCACTATCAAAGAGACATCGGAAAATATTAAATATGCGTTATTATCAAAAAATGAAAGTGACAGATATCGCAAGCACACTCAACATTTCTCAACCGGCGGCTTCGCAGCAACTTGCACAGGCTCTGAAGGTGTTGCGGAAAAAAGCAAAAAATCAAAATCTTCTAGCTGTATTGTTGTCATCGGCATGGGATTTCAAAACAGTGATGAAAGTGTTGGTTATGAATTATATTAAAGTAGTCGCTATATTGGTGGGAGTCATTGTTCTGAGTATGATGATATATTTGTCCACAGAGCAAGGTGATGGTCAGAATGTTGTGAGCGAAGAAGATGAGGTGATGAAATTTCAGGTGTCCAAAAATGAGTCGTCAAACATCAATAAGAAATCGGAAATGGAAAGCGAAAAGTTCCAGTTTTCAAAAATTTCTGCAGATACAGGAGAAGAAGGTTCTGCCGAAAAAGAAGAAGGTGATAGCGACAAGAAAAACACACATTTCATCAAAGATTACCAGGAAATATATAAGTTGATAGGTTCAAACCGTACACTTGTACTTGATCCATTGGCTTTTGATGCAAATGGAATTAAAGCTGAGTACGATGAGAAAAGGAAATCTCAAATAGAAAAGTTTAATATAGATGGGGTCAAGAATTTAGTCATAAAAGGTTCAGGTGGTACCCCAGTCGATTTTTTGATTGATGATATGTTATCTTTTGTGATGGAATTTAAAGATGTGGAAAATCTCGTGTTGGAAAATTTAAATATTGGCCACGTTGCAAGAAAAGGGGATTGCATGGGTGGAGTTGTGCGGATGGATAACTGTAAAAATATCAAAATCATAAATTGTATTTTGTTTGGCTGTGGAACGGTGGGATTGAAATTAAATAATGTTCATTTTTTAGAAGTGAACAATTCAACTATAAAAGAGTGTACAGTTGGTGGAATGGTGGTGGACAAATGTTCGAATATTAAATTTAATAATTGCGAGTTTTATGATAATAATGTTGTCAAAGATTATACCCGTCAACCAGCGTTGGTCAGTATTTCTAAATGCGAAGAAATAAATTTCCTTGCTTGCACGGTAAGAAATAATACTGCCTATTCACGTCTCCCTTTATTTTATGTGTCAGCCTCATCTCGCATAGAATATTCACAGGGAGCAATAGAGTATAGCGAACCTTTTAGTTTAATTAAAAATAAAGATAGCATGACATTCACAGATGCTTGGATAACCAAGAGGTAGGAAACGGCATCATTTTTTAACTCCATAAAGTTCTTGCAATTTATCGATATATGTTGCACTGTTGTTTTTGTCTGAAGCGATGCCATGTGAAAGTAGGGTGATGGCTGAGGCAATGGTATTTTTGTCGCTAGAAATTTTTCCATTGGGTAATGCAAATTTGTTGACCCAGGCCAATACCCAATCACTTCCTTTCATGCTCCATACTTTATTCCATCCGGCAATTCCCATTTGGTTGCCAACGGCAGCGATGTTGTTGCGGATTTGTTGTATGTTTTCGTTATCATTTTTGGATTCGGCCCATAGCATCCAATGGATAAGATTGGCAGACAGATTGCTGCCTTTTTTGGGGCCCCATTGGATGCCAGGTACAAATAAAGCACCTCCATGCCAGGGACTGTGGTTTGCGTTTTTTTTATTGTTGTAGCTGAGAAGCTCCAAATAAATAGTGAGACTTTCATCCGATTTGATTTGAGGAGAGCCCAAATAAGCAGCGGCGCTGCGCCGCACATTGTTGTTACTGCCTTTCAGGCAGAGTTTGGCCAAAGCAGGGGCAAAGTTCCTGCTCTCTTTGACAATCAAATTGTTGAGAGCGTTGAACATGTTGTAATCTATTTGGCTGAATTGTTGATTGATGTAGTTGCTTAAAATTTGTTTTTTTTGTTCGATTGTTGCTCGCCCGATCCGTGTGTTTAGATTGACCATAGTTTGCTGGTGAGGGTTAGAGAGAATTCCATCCAGAGCCTTCTCAGGGTTCACACTAAGCCAGCTGGCGGCAGCCCAAAGACGCAGAACATCCTTTTCATTTTTGTCATTGTAGAGGTTGGCAAGAGAAGGGCTGGCTTTGCTGTTTTTTATTTTTTTGAGGCAGATAAGAGCCCGACCACGAGCTAGGATGTCGTTGGTTTTGTCACTCACGAAAGAGGCCAGTGCAGGGACGGCATTTGAACCTCCCGTACTCAGGGCTTCAACAAGATTTTGGCTCTTTTCTTTGTCAGAAAGAAGCTGTAAAAGTTCCTCTGAAGGTCCCTTATCTTCTACGGCATTTACGGCGATTAGGCTGGTGCTGAGCAAGACGATGAGAAGTTTTAGCTTTGTCTTTTTAAACACAAAAATTGTAGCTATAAATACAAGTAAAATGGCTGTGGTTAAAGGTGAATAATTGAAAAAACCAAAACCTCCTTTCTTGATATTTTTAACAGGTTGTGTGTATGACACAAAGGTGAGATCATTGTTTCGTAAGGTCTCTCTGGGGAAGTCCCCTTTGATCACGGTTAAGGTCATTTTTTTGAGAATGTTGCTGAGAGTTTCTTCCCTGATTTTCTGCCCTTCTTTGGATTCCACAGCAAGAATAGCGTCCACATCTTTCCCTCTTAAGCCTAGTTCTTCAGAGATGTTTAGCAGTTCTTTGGCCCGTTTTTCGTAATCATGTTCTAGGGTTTTGTTGTGCACTGCCAGAATGTCCGAAAGAAAGAGTTCTTTGGCTTTAGCATTGTAGATGGAAGGGTCTCTTCTTTTTTTGTCCTGATCTTTTGTCCAATTGGCTTTGTCTGTGGGCAGAGTGGCACTCTCACCGCAGCCTACATTGATTGTTTTCCCATTGGGGAGCAGGTATTTGGCAGGAAGCAGATTGTTGAGGTGATCTAGAAGGGTTGATCCAGAAATTTGCTGTTTTATAAAAGACTTGGATAGTTGATTGACCCGACAGGGTCCATCACCTAAAAAATACACAATGTTGTGCAGTTCTCCGGGATTGTAGGAAGACAGTCGCATGGGGATGATCGCTTGATCAGAGGTAAAACGAAAACCCATGGCTTGCACAGCTCCTGTGAAAACCGAGTTGTTGGGTAATTTGCCTTTTGTGGTGTCGCGCATTCCAGGTTGAGGTTCCATGCCTTGTTTGTCGCCGATTTTGGCTTTTATAGCCACAAAGACCCATTTCTCATTCACATAGTGATTGACGGCGGAGTCCATACCTTTGGGGTACATGTAGCTGTGTTCTGTCATCCAACGCTCAAGGGCTTTGGGGCTACCGGCCTCTAGAACAGCAACTTGGTACATGCCGACAGCTTCTTTTTTGAGGACTCGAACTTCGTCTTTTTTTATATTGTCTACAACAGCGTAAGACATTTTTTTACTTTTTTCCTTCATGACTTGAGGCAGCCCTTTTTTTCTGTATCTCCATCGTAAATCAATGGTTACACTCGGAGGTTCTACGGCCATAGCTACTTGTTGAAGAATGTCATCAGAAGCTTTTCTTATAGCAGGGACAGAAGGAAAAGGAATTAACATTCCAAATTCTTCTACAGATCCTTTGAAGGCGGGGCGTAGCACCACATCTTCAATGCCATCCTTAAAAAATGCAAAGGTCACCTGATCACCCACACGTGTGAGGTATTGGCTGTTATCGTTTGCGACAATCATGGGGGGGACCATGCCACAAGGGTCAGCTTTTAAGTTGCCAGAGAAACAAAGTAAAATAAGTATCCCTAGAAGTGTTGTGATTTTATTCATCCTAATCTCCTAATCCTTGACCCAATCCACCTTACATTTCACTGTGGCTTTGAGAGTTGATGTACCAGTACTCAACAAAATAGTGTCGAGAGTTTTCCATTGACCTATTGTTTGTATTGAAAAATACGGACCCGCCGCAAAGTGTTTGGCTTCTATTCAAAAACGTGACCAAATATGATGTAGGCCAACACGTTTGCTGCGACCACTTATCATAAGTTCTTCATTTTTTATGATGTCGGAGTGGTGTAAATGATATGCGTGTGAGAGTTTTACTTTTTCTGTGAGGGTGAGGTGTTCGTGGCCTCGTTCATCTGTCACTTTAATAAAAAGCATAAATTCTTTTTTGGGGATCTCTTTATTGAGCGTGTCTGACCAGCGTTTGTCAATGGTCCAGTTCCCTTGAGTGTTGATATATTGATGTACTTTTTCATGGTGAAAAAGTAAAGTGTCTAAGGTTGTAGAGTTTTCATCATACTTTTCATTGTTAAGGGTGTTGATTAGTTTTTTGATGTCTGAGAATGAAAGATTCTTTGTGTGATCATCCCCTACCGTGCATCCTGAACTGTTGCAGGAAGAAGGTTCTTGAGGAGTAGTTACCTGAATAGTGGAAGTAGCTTCATTTTCAGATAATAATTTAGAACTTTGGGCAATACCAAAACTGCCTAATAAGGCGAATGCCGTAAGTAACAAGAGGTATTTCATTTCGTCTCCTTTTACTCATAGACGAGAATGGAGAGTGAAAGGTTTCAATGAATATGTTTTATTTGATTTATTCGCCGGCACTCACCGAATAAAGAGAGCGAGTGGCTTTTTTTAAGAATAATAAGGCGTAGGCGCAAGATACAGTGCCATAACGCGTGTGGTTGAAGGCTCCAGAAGTCATTTGTTCGGCCATAATTTTTTCAGAAATTACTTCGTGCCAGTCCATACCGTTGATTTTGGTTATTCCATAAAATACAGCGGGGCGTTCAAAACTGTAAAACGAGTAGTATTTATAATGGGGTTGTTTTAAATAATCAGAGAGCAGTGACGTGGTGAACGCCAATCCTCCTGTAATGGCTTTGATCATCTCTTCGTTTTTGATGTTTCCAAATGTGCTGGCAATGGCCAAATTGCCAAGGGCTGCACAGGTCATGTTGAATTTGAGATCAATTTTGTTTTCGCCTGCTTCATAGGCATAACGCCAACCTCCACGGGGTTGGGCCAGAAGTTTGTTTCCCTCATCTTTAAAAAAACCGTTAGGAGAAAAGGTGATGTCTAAGGTGTCAGAACTTTGAGTGTTAGCAGAACTTTTTAATTCATAAATCATAAAGTCTTTGACAACGCCTTCACAAATATCTGTCCATACATTATCAGGTACCGTTTGTCCTAAGAGTTTGGCGGATCGTAAGCCTAATACGGCATATTGGGCCCGCGAATAGCCACCTGGCTTATACCTGTGACGGGTGCCTTCGTAATCCCATACATGGCCTTTGCCTTGGCTGAGTTTTTTTGTAATTTTTTCGGCTGTGCTCAATATATTTTTGATCAGTGTTTTTGAACCTCGAAATTTTTTACGCCCTCTTTTGTTAACTTCCGTATCGTTGCTGGCGATTTGTTCCGTTTTTCCTATGGGATTGAGAGCGGCATCAAAAAGCATTAAAGCAACCGCGTAGTCGTAAACAGGCCATGTTTCATAAAAAGTATTTCCACTAAAATAGAAGTAGTCAAACAGTTCGACATAAGCCAGCAACATTTTTTCCAAATCTCGATTGTCGTCCGGGTCCATTCCTGCTCTGATCACGGCCAATAGACAAAGGCCTGATTCGCCCAAATACCCTTTATCATAAGCATGTTGCCGGTCATTTCTTTTAAGTTTTTTGAGCGTGTCATTTAAACGGTAATTACTAGATAACACTTGCCATAGATGGTTTTTAGAATGGTCGATGGCGTGTTTGACTTTACTCTTGTGACTTTCGGCGACGTGTCGTTGTTCGTCAAAAGTGACCTTGCTAGAAAGTTCATTGTTGTTTGTTATAGTTTGATTTGACGCATTCTTAAAGCTTGATGTGAATTGACATTTCATCGAAGCGGATTTAACGCGTTTGTTATTTTTGTCGAAGTTTGTATTCACCGTTATTTGCATCTCTGTCACAAGTCTTAGGGGTTGATTGATAAACTTTCCTTTACGCAAATGGATTTCGCTGGAATTGGCAACAAAGTTACATGTGTAGCTCCAGCCACTTGATTGAAAACGGGCTTTGACCTCAAAGATCATGGGGATTGTACCGGCGACATTTGTGTCCATGGTTAAAGTTTTTGTCTCACCACTTTTGGTGAAGCCGAGATGTGGAGGAGGGATGAATATTAGCTCGGTGGCCAATGGAAAATGATCCCTCAAAACAATGGCTTTTTCGTTTTTACCGCAAATAGCATATTGTTGAGGATTCACTTCTTCACCAAAAATATTATCTCTGAGTAGAAATTGTGAGCCCATCAAATCATTAAGAGCTTCCATATGGTCGCCCTTCGTTTCGCTTTTGACGTTATAAATCAGTTCGCAGCCTTTAGCTACGATCATTCGAAGTTCATTGTCATCAGCCATCGCTATAGAGGTCTGTGAGAGTGAAATGAAAATTAGCAAGACAAAACGTTGCAGTTGTGACATGGATATTCTCCCAATTTTATATTTAGTATGGGATTATGTTATCTCAATTCTAAGGAGAATAAGTAAAACCTTTCAAAAAACAGTGTTTTTATGAGAGGGTAAATGTTTTAAATGGGGACATTGTTGAAAAGAGGATATTAAGGAATAACAACAGACAAGCATTTTCTCTGTGCCCATGACCGCCCGTATCTTCCATCCAGCACCACGGAGCACCAATGGCTGCATTAGTTTCTACGGCGAATTGTGATCATTATGCATGGTGAACAAGTTTTGAACCGTTACCATTGAAACCTGGTAACAACACTAAAATGTATTTGATCTTACAATTTCTCAGCAACTATGGATATGACGAGGTTTTGTATTACTCCGAGAGTTTGATAAAAAAGGTGATGGTGATAATTTTTATTATTTCATATATAATTCTAAAATGAAATTAACCTATAGCGTTTTGTTTTTAATTATGTTTTTGTTTGGGGGATCATACCTTGAGGCAGAGACCGTTGAAGAAAAATATGATAATGGCAAGCTTAAAGCCAAATACTCCATCAATAAAGACAATGAAAAACATGGCAGTTACACCGGTTATCACGAAGATGGCAAAAAGAAAAAAATAAAGGCCAAATACAAAGATGGTGTACTGGATGACAAGTACGTGGAATATGATCTAAAAGGTAAAGTGGTCAAAGAAACCGTTTACAATATGGGGAAACTCCATGGATTATATCAAGAATTTGAAGCGAAGAAGTTGATCGTTGAAAAAGAGTACTTCAACAATTTTATGCTTTATGGAGCATCCACCGATGTCTTAGATAAAAAACTCAAAGAAATTGAGGCGCTTAAACCCCAATTGAATGACAAAAAAAAGCCTATTTTTGAAAGTTACCAAGAAGAAAACTTGCGCAACCTTAAGAAATACCGTTATCTTTCTGGCGTGAAGTTTGAACACCTGGAGTTTGATGTTACTTTTAACAAACAGGCGATGGCTGCTGCAAAATACGCCACGCTCAAATACAATGGACAAGTCACTGGCCCAGGTGCGCCCAAAGGAATGACGCAAGAAGAATTTAATGATGCTAGTGTAGGCCTACTAAAATGCCTTCAGCATTATCGCACTCTGGCTGCAGGAGCTTATTTCGTGAATATTTTTTCTGATTACAGGTGGGCCAATGCTGTACGTCATGTGTATCCATGGGATGAGATTAAGAATTCGGTCAATCGTCGTTATTGCCTGAATCCTTCACTTAATAAATTGGGTTTTGGGCATAGTGGAGTTTATGATACCTTTTACTGCCAAGATGAAAGTTATAAAGATGAAGATTTTGATCACTATGCCTTTCCTCCCAAAGGCTTTGCTCCTTCCAGTTATTATTATTCGGGGGCGGCCTGGCATATCTGTTTCAACGCTGAAAAATATAATGAGATTGATGTGTCCAAATTAAGTATCAAAGTTTATCAGGTCAAGGCGAAAGATTTCAAAAAACTCAGCGACAAACTCGATTTCAAAGAAGCGTTGATCAAAGCCAAATATCTTGACATAGAAAAAATGATGCCACTTAAAATAAACGTGGTCAATGATGGACGTATGACTGGCACGCGTACCGTAGTTTTTTTGCCAGAAGGAGTTGTCACTACTGTGGGCAGCAAATACCTCGTGGAAATCAGTGGAATGGAGACCGTAGAAGGAAATGAATTTTCACTGAGTTATCTCACTGAATTTTATCAAAACAAATAATAACTATAAAGAATTGAAGATTTGATGCCCCATTATCAAGATTGGATATTTGTGCAAGATGTGTGATTTTTTAAGTCTGTAGAAGTTGAAGAATGGGAGTGGCTAAATCTCGGCCAGTTATTGTTTCTATTCCTTTGAGTCCTGGAGAATCGTTAGCTTCCAAAACAAACACGCCTTCATCATTTTCAATCAAATCTATAGCGGCATAACTCAGGCCTAATAGGGACATCGTTGTTTTTGCCAGGTCGTAGATATGAGAGTCGATATTTTTTATTTCTGTCATATTTCCTCCTTGGTGCCAATTGGCCCGAAAATCAGTTGCGGCCGATTTTTTTTCTACAGTAACACACGCCTCCTGTCCTACTATAAAAATTCGCAATTCACGTTTCGCTTGAATATAAGGTTGCAAAAGCACCTTGTAACCGTGGGCACCGTATTGAGAAATTAATTCAATCATATCATTGTTACTATGGCAAAGATGAACGCCCACACCTTTGCTGCCATACAGAGTTTTTAAAATAAGGGGAAATGAAAAAGTGGTATCGGGTATTTTTTTATTTTTTTGCTGTGAGATTAACTGAGTTTTTATGTGGGGGACATTATTTTTTTTTAGTGTCAGGTAGGTGTCCCATTTGTTTTTGGCTAAAGCCGTGGAGGAGGATGAATTGATAACTGGGATATCAGAGGATTCGAAGTGTTGAGCTAATCGTATCCCCTGATTCATAAAACTAATGCCTAACCGTAAAAGAGCGGCGCTTGGTGAGGGCAGGTTGGCGCTATTTGGATGTTGTGTTGTGAGGTGGAGGCCCATTTTCTTTGCGGATTCACAAAATCTTTCATTACTATAAAGTAGTGGGTGAGCAGTGATCAAAAAATAGGTCATATGTTTTGTCCGAATTTTCACAAATATTATCATCTCATAATGACGGTTAGTTTGGCTGCACAGCAAAATAAATACTGTGTGGGTAAAATATCATAAAAAGGTGGATAAAAAAATGGGTTTTTTATTGAAAGTTGGATCTTAGAGTGGTATTATTTCACAAATTAACGGTTATTAGTGTGGAGAAAATATGAGAAAGTTGAGTCGGAGGCAAAATCAAGTACTAGAATACTTGGTTTCGTTTTATCAGGAAAATGGCTATTCCCCAACAATCAGGGAAGTAGGAGATCATTTTGATTGGAAATCCACAGGAACAGTAAGAGACGTGATTAACGCCCTAGACGGCAAGGGCTTTATTAAAGTACATCGTCGTATTCACCGTGGCATCGAAATATTGAGATATCCGGGTCAAGGCATTCCTGTTCTGGGTCGTATCGCAGCGGGTCGTCCAATAGATTCGGTTGAAAGCCGTAAAATGATTGATCTCAACCAATTTTTAACAGATTGCCGAGACAGTTGTTATATCCTCGAAGTCTATGGTGACAGCATGGTAGGTGATGGCATTTTAGATGGAGACTATGTCTTGGTTGAAAGTCGTAAAGATTGCCGAGAAGGTGAAACTGTTGTCGCAATGGTGGATGGGGAAGTGACCCTCAAACGCTTGTATCATGAACCCAATGGAAAAATTAGATTGCAACCCGCTAACCCCCTGATGCAGCCATTTATTGTGGATGAGGTAGAGATTCAAGGCGTGGTGATGGGCGTTGTCAGACGTCTGCAAAAAGGATTAGCACTCGTATAAATTAAATCTGAAACAGAAAGTGGCGTTAGGCCCAAACATAGAGAACGAAAGGCGTTAAAAATGGCAAGAGCCAAAAAAACAGTATTAAAAACTGAAAGCAATCCCAAGAAAGAAAATTTAGACAGGACACTGTCAGCTATCGAAAAAATGTTCGGTGCTGGAGCAATTATGAATTTGGCTTCTGATCAAACCCTTGATGTCCCCGCAATACCCTCAGGATCGCTAGGATTGGATTTGGCTTTGGGGATAGGAGGCTTACCTCGTGGAAGAATTTGCGAGATCTACGGCCCAGAATCCTCAGGTAAAACAACCCTATGTCTTCATGTTGTTGCTAATGCACAAAAGGCGGGTGGTACGGTAGCTTTTATTGATGCGGAACACGCCTTGGACCCTATGTACGCTAAAAAGCTAGGTGTGGATTTGGATAATTTGTTGGTTTCTCAGCCCGACAGTGGTGAACAAGCCTTGGAAATATGTGAGATGCTTGTACGTAGTGGTTCAGTGGATGTCGTTGTTGTGGATTCTGTAGCGGCCTTGGTGCCCATGGCAGAACTTGAAGGTGAAATGGGTAAAAGTCATGTGGGATTACAAGCGCGTTTGATGTCTCAGGCCTTGCGTAAATTAACGGCCATTTCTCATAAAAGCGATACAGCGATTTTGTTTATCAATCAAATCCGTGAAAAAATTGGTGTGATGTTTGGAAGTCCAGAAACCACTCCAGGTGGACGAGCACTTAAATTTTATTCTTCTGTACGTTTGGATATTCGTCGCGTCAGCACTTTGAAAAAAGGTGATGAAATGATTGGTAACCGTACACGTATTAAAGTGGCTAAAAACAAAGTGGCGGCCCCATTTAAAACGGCTGAATTTGATATTATCTATAATGAAGGGATTAGTTACACAGGTGAAATTATTGATATAGGTGCCGAATTGGGTATCGTGTCTAAATCAGGTAGTTGGTATGCCTACGGCACAGAAAAAATTGGCCAAGGTCGTGAACAAGCACGTGAATATTTGTCGCAAAACCCTGAAATTCAACAGGAAATTTTGGAAAAAATTTACGCCATCAAATTCCCTAAACAAGAAGAGGACGCTGAAAGCTCAGAAGAAGGCAAAGAGGCTGCTGCGTAAAAAACTCATTATAAAATTGATCTCGTAGGGGCGCATCGATGTGCGCCCTTTTTTACGGGCGAATTTTAAATGTTTTCTAATATTCTTTAATAATGGTTTAGAATCATGTAAACATGGGCGCACACATCGGTGCGCCTCTACATATTTTGTTGATTGTCGTTATAATCACCACACAGTAAAACAAGGAGAACAAGGTGCTCACAACAGACGACATTCGAGAAAAATTTCTGGCTTATTTTGAAAGTCAGGGTTGTAAGCGTTTGCCAGCAGACAAATTAGTTCCTGAAAACGATAAAACTTTGTTGTTTACCGGTTCTGGTATGAATCAGTTTAAGGCACAATTCAATGGTATAGGTATTGAATTTCCTCGGGTAACCACATCACAAACATGCATTCGTACAGGCGATATTGAAAATGTGGGTCGTACCGCCAGGCACCATACATTTTTTGAAATGTTGGGTTACTTTTCTTTTGGTGATTTTTTTAAGGAAGAAGCTATCCCCTGGATATGGAATTTTTATGTCAACGAGATGAAAATTCCTGTGGGCAAGCTATCGGTTAGTGTTTATGAAGAAGATGATGAAGCCTACGGTATATGGAAAAAAATTATTCCTGAAAATAAAATATTTCGTTTAGGTGAAGATGATAACTTTTGGCCTGCAGGCGCGCCAACAAAAGGGCCCAATGGAGTTTGTGGACCTTGCAGTGAATTGTTTTATGACATGGGTGACATAGGAGATTGCGAAGATTCAAAAAAATGTCAACCGGGCTGTGATTGTGGACGTTTTCTTGAAATTGGTAACATTGTGTTCACGCAGTTTGATCGTAAAGAAGGTGGCCAACTCGATCCATTACCTCAAAAAAATATTGATTTTGGTGGCGGCTTGGAACGTTTGGCGGCAGTAGTTCAGGGGGTCAGTAGTAATTTTGAAATTGACATACTGGCTGATTTGGCAAATTGTATTCAAAAGGGATTAGGTGTCGACAGTGATCTTAAAGGTGATAGCTTAAGAAGGTTAAGGCGCATCGTGGATCATTTGAGAACGGTGGTATTTTGTATTGCAGAAGGTGTGAAGCCTTCTCCCAACAACCAAGGTTATGTGATTCGCCGTTTGTTACGCCGTGCAATTTTAGACGTCCATGAATTGGGGGTGAACGAGCCGGTGTTGTACGGCTTTGTCACAGATGTGGCAGATGTGATGAAAGGTGGTTACCCCGATTTGCCAGGGGAAGTACAACGTATTGCAATGGTTGTTAAGGATGAGGAAAAAAGCTTTTTTAGAACGTTAAAAACAGGTAAGCAAAAACTGTTAAATCATGTTTTAAAATTAAATGAAAAAAATAAAAAAACTTTATCTGGTGATGTGGCTTTTGATCTTTATTCTACCTACGGATTTCCTTATGAATTGACAGAAGAAATTTTAGAGCTAGAAGGGTTGAGTGTGGATCGTGAAGGTTTTCTGGCCGCTCAGCAAGAGGATCGTACACGTGACAAGCCTAAGTCCAAAAGTGATGTGTTTATTGAAAGTCCAGCACTGACGGCCAAAAAATATGTCAGTGATACGCTATTTAAGGGTTACGAACAATTAACCGGAACAACACATGCAAAAATTTTATTTGACACAGAAGCTAAGGTTGATTCTCTAAGGCAAGGTGATAAAGGTTTACTTGTTGTTGAAGAGACACCTTTTTATGCAGAGAGTGGAGGGCAACTGGGAGACCAAGGTCAGGGTTGCAGTAGCTCAAGTCAATTTGAAGTCGTGGATACGTATAAAGAAGCGGGTATTTTTCTTCACCGTATTAAATTAACAGAAGGAGAGCTTTGTACGGGTGATGAGGTTGATTTAAAAGTGGATGAGGCTAAAAGAAAAGCGACCATGGCCAATCACTCGGCCACACATTTGTTGCAATGGGCATTGAAAAAAATATTGGGTGATAATGTCTCTCAGGCAGGTTCTCAAGTGGGTGCGGAAACCTTGCGTTTTGATTTTTCCTATTCCTCCCCCTTAAGTGAAAAAGAAATTGATCAAGTGGAATCTTTGGTCAATGATGAAATATGGAACGCGGTTTCGGCGAGTTCTGAAGAGATGTCTATTGACGAAGCTCGTGCAACTGGCGCGATTGCCATGTTTGGTGAAAAATATGGCGACAAAGTTCGTGTGGTGACATTAGGGTCTTCTGTAGAATTATGTGGCGGTACGCATGTACTTAATACAGGTTTTATTGGCGCCTTTAAAATTATCAGTCAAGAATCAGTGGGTAGTGGTGTCAGGCGTATCACAGCTCTTACGAGAGACAATGCATTGCGATGGCAGAAGAAAAAGCTCAAGCTCTTATCTTCTACTGCCAAAAATCTCAAAATCACAGCAGACAATTTGCCAAAGCGTGTTATGGAATTGGCAGATGAAAACCAAAAACTCAAGAAAGAAATTCAGGCTTTCAAACAATCTCAGAGTGCAGCTCAAGGCCAAGATCTTAAAAATAAGTCCGAAGAAATTTCTGATTTGACTGTTTTGATGGAAGAATTAGATGAATCCTTAGACCCAATGTCAGTTGCTGATGGTCTAAAAGGTGAAATTGATGTGATTTTTTTGGCGTCGACAGGTAAAAATAAGGTGAATTTATTGATCTCTTGCAGTAAAAAAGCGCAAAAAAATGGCCTCACTTCTGGAGATCTACTTAAAAGTGTGGTAAGACATGTGGACGGTAAAGGTGGAGGAAAGCCCGCTTTAGCTCGTGGATCGGGTAAAAAGCCCTCTGGAGTGGCCGCAGCATTTGATGAGCTAAGAAAGTGTTTGTCAGCTTGAAAGACTTGCGGCAAATCTCTATAATTTGCCACTTCAAAAAAACTATGTAGGAGACCAATAATGGCAGTCCCAAAAAGAAAAATATCTAAGTCACGTCGCGGAAACCGTAGGTCTCACCATGCACTTCCTATTCCTGTCTTAGGTAATTGCCCCCAATGTGGTGAAGCTAAGCGTTCGCACCGGATCTGTTCGGCATGTGGTTACTACAAAGGGCGCCCTGTTGTTGCGGCGAAAAACGCGTAACAGTAGCGGAACTTTATTGATATAGTGCGATGAAAATTGCTTTAGATGCTATGGGTGGCGACCACGCACCCAATGAAATTGTACGAGGCGGTGTGTTGGCCTCAAAAGATTTTAAAGATGTCGAAGTTGTTTACGTTGGTGATAAAGACAAAATTACCAAAGCTTTCAGGGAAATAGAATCCACTTCCACCTTGCCTGAAATTGTGCATGCCAGTTATGCCGTGCGTATGAACGATTCCCCACTCTCTGCCTTGAGGGGAAATCCCGATAACTCTATCAGTAAATCTCTTGATCTTAATCGTGATGGGGTGGTTCAGGGTTTTGTTTCTGCGGGCAATACAGGTGCTTGTGTAGCGGCGGCCACCCTGATGTTACGCATGGTGAAAGGGGTGCAGAGGCCAGGCATTGCTTGTACCTTGCCTGCTGAAGATCAGAATACTT